>Ga0116105_1000010_pt1 | contig 84594 bp, 64 predicted proteins | sample June2015DPH_6_20_FD_89716 | JGI IMG/M metagenome (GOLD analysis project Ga0116105, IMG submission 89716) | Peatland microbial communities from SPRUCE experiment site at the Marcell Experimental Forest, Minnesota, USA - June2015DPH_6_10 | ecosystem: Environmental > Terrestrial > Soil > Wetlands >... | reverse complement strand
GCCTGGGCTTACCGTGTAAATATGCAAAACGCAGAACCGCCGGGAGAAATCACGTCGGACGGCCAATTTGGGCCTTTGAACCTGGATGATTTAGGCGCGACGCCCGTTTCGGGCTCATACAAATTTCAGCAAGCAAACTTGGGCGTATTCCGTGGAATTGCTGGGACGCTATCGTCGACGGGCGATTTCGCGGGGCGGCTGGGCGCAATCGGCATTCGCGGCACGATTGATATTCCGAACTTCAAGGTTGTGAGCGGCGATCACGAGGTGCATCTGACCTCGCGCTTTCGCGCAAGTGTGAACGGGACCAACGGCGATGTTTTCCTAACGCAAGTGGAAACGTCATTTTTGCAGACGTCCGTTGCGACTTCGGGCAGCATCGCGGGCAAACAAGGACAGAAGGGGAAAACGACCTCGCTGGACGTGCAGGTCGATCACGGCCGCATTCAAGATTTGTTGCTCCTGTTTGTGACGGCAAAACACGCGCCCATGAACGGTGAGGCGAACTTCAAAGCGCACATTGCAATACCACCGCAGGGACGGCCATTTCTGCGAGAGCTTACGCTTCTCGGGGACTTCGGAATCGGCGAAGGAGCGTTTACGAAACCGAGCATGCAGACGCGCGTTGATGAAATGAGCCAGAGCGCGCGCGGCGAGAAGAAAGATCCCGGCAAGAAAAAATCACAGCCAGTTGCGGATGACCCGGAAAATGTGGTGTTGAATTTGCGCGGCCACGTGGAACTGCGAGACGCAGTCGCAAAGTTTACAACGCTCACATTCAACGTGCCGGGAGCATCGGCCCGCATGGACGGCACTTACAACCTGCTGAACCAACAAATTGATTTCCACGGAATGCTGAAGACCGACGCGGAGTTGTCGCAGGAGACCAGCGGAATCAAATCGGCGCTATTGAAACCGCTCGATCCGTTGTTCAAGCGGAAAAAGGCCGGAGCGGCGATTCCCGTGAAAATGACTGGAACGTATCGGGATCCTCAATTCGGCTTCGATGTCGTTGGTGAAGTTAAGCCCAAATAGGAACAGCACAATCTGCATATTCGCGCCTTTTCAGCGCACGTCTCACCAAGCGGAGTGAATCGAACTACTAGTGAAGCGCGGCAGCGATTCCTGCCTGCTGAACTGCAGGAGCGCTGGTCCCCACCGGATAAACCACGATCTCGATGTCTCCCCAGCCGGAGTCGGTGGTTGCACCAATCGTCTTGCCCATTCCCAGAGTCTTGAGCTGTGTATCGTCGAAACCGAAATTCCCGACGAGGTAGTCGCGGATCACCGCGGCGCGTGCCTGCGTAAGCACCAACTCTTGCTGCGCGTCTCCTGTCGTTCCCGCATGAACGACCACGACCGCAATACCGAATTCATTGCCAGCAAGAAATTTCCCCGCGTCACTCAATGAGTTCTGATTCTTCAGTTTGGCCGTGTCTATTTTGTCGAATAGATTTTTGGGCTGATAGGTGAACGTTTTCAGCGGCGTGACGTCAGGAAGGCTGGCGATCTGGTCTTTCGCCAGTTCCGCGGAATCCTCGTAGCCGCGCTTCTTGAAATAGCCGCGCAACAGGAAATTCTGTTTCAAAGCTTCCATGTTTTCCTGAAAGTCCGCAATGCCCGCCTGGGCGTGCACCGTCGCATCGCGCAGCCCCACGGTGGTCTGGCTTAGTTCGGTGTACATTTGCTTGTCGTTGATCAGCTCTCCAATCGTTCCCTGCCCGTCATCGATTTTCGCGCTGATGGACTTCAGATTAGCGGTAACCACAGTCGTGTTATCGATGGCGGCCTTGCTGCTGTCCAGAATGCCATTCGCCTTCTTGATGATGTCCGCCAGGACCAGGGGCGGCTCGCTGGCGATGGTGTCACCGTCACGCACATTCAACCCCTGCGCGGATCCGAACGAGATCGAGACATACTCATTTCCCAGCAGGCCCTCGGTTTGAATGGCGGCGACGGAATCCTGCTTGATGATGTCGTGCGTCGAGCGCTCCAAATCCATCAGTACTGTGATTTTGTCCGTGGGATTTTTCGGCAGGTCGATACGACGCACGCTTCCGCTGTGGACTCCACCGACGCGCACGTCCGCCCCCTCATCCAATCCGACCACGGTGTTGAACTGCGCCTTGAGGCGGTAAGTAGAGGTGAAAAGGTATTGCCGGTCTCCGATAATAAAGATGCCCGCCACTAGAATGGCCAGCGTCGCGATGATAAAAGCTCCCAACCTGGCTGCTCTCGACATATGCGCTCCCTAAGAATCCCGCTTGAAAAATTCGATCACAAATTCGTCGTCGCTTTTCTCCAGCTCCTCGAACGTGCCTTCCATCACGGTATTGCCTTGGTGCAGCAGGACAATGCGGTCGGCTACTAGCTTGGCGCTGTGCAGATCGTGCGTTACGACGATCGAAGCCACCTCGCGCTCTTCCTGCAGCTTCAAAATCAATTCGTCGATCTCGCCGGAGGTAATTGGGTCGAGCCCGGCGGTGGGTTCATCGAGCAACAAGATGCCCGGCTCAAGTGCCAGGGCGCGCGCCAGACCCACTCGTTTCTGCATTCCGCCGGAAATATCGCTGGGCATTTTCTTGAGGTCGGCTTCCATGCCGACGCTGGCCAGTAATTCCTTCACGCGGTCCGACCGTTGCTGTGCGGTCATTTCCGTATGACGCCGCAGAGGAAACGCAATGTTCTCCTCGACTGTCAGCGAGTCGTAGAGCGCGGCGTGCTGGAATAAGAACCCCATCTTCTTCCTGATCTCATTCATCTCTTCGAGATTAGCGTTCGTGATTTCCTGCCCGTGGATGTGAATCGATCCCGAGTCCGCCTTCTGCAAGCCGATGATCAACTTGAGCAAAACGCTCTTGCCGGTGCCACTGCGGCCCAGCACCGCCAGGGTCTGGCCGCTACCGACGGTGAGATCAATCCCATTCAAGACGTTTTGGGCGCCGAAGGATTTATGCAAGCCCTGCAGTACCATGGCGGGAGCTGTACTACTGGCCTCAGTATTCTCAACTAAGTGCTTATCGCCGTTTTGCGTCCCCGGCACGATGGTGGTTTGATCCATGTGCGTCATGGAAAGAACACCAGGATCAATTTCGTGAGAATCACATCGGCCAGCATCACGAAGAGGGACGACAAGACCACCGAGCTCGTCGCCGAACGTCCCACGCCCTCGGTGCCGCCCTGACTTCTCATTCCCTGGAAACAAGCGATCACTCCGATGATCAGCCCGAACACCGCGGTGCGGAAGGTAGGCGCCAGAAAATCGCTAAAGCTCGCCCTGGCAAATCCCGCATGCAGGAATTTGTGAAGTGAAATCGTCTCGGCCATCGTGTCCACCAGCCAACCGGTGGCGATGCCCGCAAAATCGGCGGCCAAAGTTAGCAGTGGCACCATCAGGATGCACGCCAGGATGCGCGTGAAGGCCAGCAGCTTGTAGGAATTTACGCCGGACGCCTCAATGGCATCGATCTGTTCCGTGACCTTCATCGAGCCCAATTCCGCGCCGATTCCCGCCCCTACCCGGCCACTTACCACCAGGCCGGTGACGACTGGCCCCGTCTCGTGAATGATCGAGAATACGATCGCGGCCGGAAGCATGGATTTGGCGCCAAATTTGAGCAGGCTTTGACGACTTTCCAAAGCGAGGACCGCACCGATCGCAGCGCCCGCCATCGCCACCATCGGCAGCGATTTGGAGCCTACTTCGTCAAGCTGGCGAATCAATTCTCGGAATTCAAAGGGGCGGCGTACCGTCGAACGCATCACCTGCCAGATAAAGATGCCCAGTTCGCCAAACCACTCGAGGAAGCTGTTGATCGGATTCCAGATGGAAGCGAGGGCGGACCGCACCAGCACCTCTGGTTGCGGCGTGCTTGGACTGATCCAGCGGCCCGGAATGTTTTCGCGGTAGCTCATGATGATGTCTCAGAACGGCGAGGTCGCTAGCGGGTCCGTTTGGCGTGGTTCGGTGCTCGACGCTCGGACAGTCCGGTGGTTCGGCATCATGTTCATGTCCACTTCTCCTGGCGTAGAGCGTCTATCTCGCGATTAGGGGTGGCTGCGGGATCAAGCCAGAGGGACAAAAACCGTTAGGCGCAAAAATAACAGGCGGGGACTTGATGCGTCTGTACCAAACAGAACACCATTCAGCGGGTTTTCAGGAGGGCTTCTCCAGATCGTGCGCGTGGTTCTCAACCGCCATTAATCGGCAGCGCTGGGGGCGGTTCCAGGTCCGTGGTCGGGGATGGCGTCTGGCTTTCGTTGCAACCGAAGCCGCAGGCGGTCGAACTCCAGATACACGACCGGGGTGGTGTACAGCGTGAGCATCTGACTCAAGATCAATCCTCCGACAATCGTAATGCCCAGAGGCCGGCGCAATTCGTAGCCGGTACCGGTTCCCAGGGCCAGGGGCAGCGCGCCTAGTAACGCAGCCATCGTGGTCATCAGGATCGGCCGGAAGCGCAGCATGCACGCTTCGAAAATCGCGTCGCGCGTGCCTTTCCCTTCCTCGCGCTGCGCCTGCAGCGCAAAATCAATCATCATGATGGCGTTCTTCTTGACGATTCCGATCAGCAGCACAATGCCGATGATGGAGATGATATTCAGATCCTGTTTGAAGAGTATCAATGCGAGCATCGCTCCCACGCTGGCGGACGGCAGAGTGGAAATGATCGTCAGCGGATGCACCAGGCTTTCATACAAGATGCCGAGAACGATATAGACGGCGAGCAGCGCCGTGACGATCAGCCACGGTTCTGTCCCCAGAGATTGCTGATAGGCCTCTAGGGTACCGGCATAAAAACCTTGCAGAGAGGAAGGCGCGCCGAGACGCTTTTGCATGTCGCTGATGGCCGATGTGGCATCGCTCATCGAAACGTTGGGCGCGAGGTTGAAGGATACCGTGACAGAGGGGAAGAGGCCGGTGTGGTTGATGGAGAGTGGCGTGGTGTTGGCCTGCCCCTTGGCCACTGCGAGCAACGGAATGTTGCCGCCGCTAGCGCTGTGAAGATAAATATCCTTCAGCCCTTCGGGACTTTGCCAATATTGCGGCGCGACTTCCAACACCACGTAGTACTGATTCAGCTGTGTGTAGATGATGGACACTTCGGATTGGCCAAATGCGCCGTACAGCGCGGAATCGAGCGACTGCACGGTGAGCCCAAGCTTTGCAGCGGTGATGCGATCGTAGTTCAGCAGCTCATCCAAGCCGCCATTTTGCTGGTCGGAGCTCACGTCCTGCAGCCCGGGCAGTTTCTGCATCGCGGTCAAGAGAATCGGCGCCCATTTGAACAGGTCCTGTGGGTTGTCCGATTGAATCGTGTACTGATAGAGAGCGTTGCCGCCGCGTCCGCCGATGCGCAGGTCCTGCACGGCCTGCAGGAAGGCAGAGGCAACGGGCAAAGCGTTTAATTTGGGGCGCAGGCGGTTGATGATCTCGGCGGCGCTGACTTTGCGCTCCGCCAGCGGCTTCAGCGCGACGTAGGCCGAGCCGGTATTTGTGGCGCCACCGCCGCCAGCAAATGCGATTACGTTCGCTACGGCTGGGTCATTCTTTATCACGGCGCCGATCTGCTGAATCGCAGTGTTCATCGACGGGAAGGATGCATCCTGCGGCCCGCGTACGGCACCCTGAAGCGCGCCGGTATCCTGCTGCGGGAAAAAGCCTTTCGGTATTTTGATGATGAGAACAACGTTGAGGGCGATGGTGATGAACAGCACGATCATGGTGGGGGCGGGATTGTCCAAAACCCAAGTGAGGGTGCGGCGATACAAGGAGAGCACCCAATCAAAGAACTTCTCGCTGGTGTTGTAGATGCGGCCGTGTTTCGCATGACGCTCGTCGCGCAACAGGTAGGCGCACATCATCGGAGTGGTGGTGAGCGAAATGATCATGGAAACGACGATGGCCGTCGAGAGCGTGACGGCGAACTCGCGGAACAGGCGCCCGACGATTCCGCCCATCATCAGAAGCGGAATAAAAACGGCAATCAGCGAAATGCTTATGGAGAAGACGGTGAATCCGATTTCCTCCGCGCCCTTCAGCGCAGCGGCAAATGGCGTCAGTCCGTTCTCCAGATGACGCGCGACATTTTCCATCACCACGATGGCGTCATCCACCACGAATCCCGTGGAAATGGTGAGCGCCATCAGCGAAAGATTGTCGATGCTGAATCCGAAAAGATACATCACCGCGCAAGTGCCGATCAGCGAGACGGGCACGGCCACGGCGGGAATCAGCGTGGCGCGCGCGTTCCGCAGAAACACAAAGACCACCAGGATCACCAGGACGATGGAAATCAGCAGTGTCCTTTCGACGTCGCTGACGGAGGCGCGGATGGTCGTGGTGCGGTCGAGAACCATGGTGATATCAATGCCCAGCGGAATGGACGCTTTGATAAACGGAAGCTGCGCGACGACGCGGTCCACTGTCTGGATGATGTTGGCGCCGGGCTGGCGGAAGATGATGACGGTAATTGCGCGCTTGCCGTTCAAATAGCCGGCGGCGCGTACGTTTTGCACGGAGTCAATCACCTGCGCGACATCGGAAAGGCGCACTGCCGCGCCATTTTTATAACCGACGATGAGTGGCCTGTAGTCGGCGGCCTTGGAAATCTGGTCGTTGGCAAGAATGTCTGCGGTCACTATGCCGTCGGAAATTTGCCCTTTGGCGAGATCAGAATTTTGCAGGCTCAGCACGGATTGCAAATTCGCGAGCGTCAATCCGTAACTGGCGAGCTGCGTGGGATTTGCCTCCACACGCACGGAGGGTAACGCGCCGCCTCCGACGCTGACCTGGCCAACGCCCTGTATCTGCGAAAGCTTCTGCTCAATGACGGTCGAGGCCGTGTCGTACACACTCTCAGGACCGTATTTATCCGACGTGAGGCCGAGGATCATGATCGGCGCGTCGGCGGGATTCACTTTGCGATAGGTGGGATTCGACGGCAGGTTCGCGGGCAAATAAGTTCGCGCGGCGTTGATGGCGGATTCGACGTCACGCGCCGCGCCATCAATATCGCGACTGAGATCAAACTGAATCGTGATGGAGGTGCTGCCGAGCGTGCTGGTGGAAGTCATCTCCGTCACGCCAGCAATGTGGCCGAATTGCCGCTCGAGTGGAGTGGCGACCGAAGACGCCATAATCTCGGCGCTGCCTCCTGGCAATCCTCCACTGACTGAAATAGTCGGAAAATCAACTTCAGGCAGCGGCGAAACCGGGAGCACTTCGAATGCAACCGCCCCGGCTAGAGCAATCGCCACCGTCAGCAGCGTGGTTGCCACCGGCCGGTGAATGAACGGTGCGGAAATGTTCATGCAGGGCCTGTCGCTTCCGCGCCCGGCGCGCCTGCGCCTGTGGCACGCTGCTTTTGCGATTTCGACGAGAATCGCTGCCCCAGATTGTCAAAGAAAATGTAGATGACGGGCGTGGTGTACAACGTGAGCGCTTGGCTTAGCAGCAGCCCGCCGACCATGGCTATGCCCAGCGGACGGCGCAGCTCGGAACCGAAACCGGTTCCCAGAGCCAGCGGCAGGCCTGCCAGCAAAGCGGCCATGGTGGTCATCATGATGGGACGGAAACGCAGCAAGCAGGCTTCGTAAATCGCGTCCGTTGAATTCTTTCCGCCCTTGCGCTCCGCTTCCAGCGCGAAATCCACCATCATGATGCCGTTTTTTTTCACAATGCCGATCAGCAAGACGATGCCGATGATCGCCACCACGCTCAAATCCTGGTGAAACAAAATCAACGCGAGGAAGGCCCCGACGCCGGCAGAGGGCAGTGTGGAGAGAATCGTGATCGGGTGCACGAAGCTTTCGTACAGAACGCCCAGCACGATATAAACCGTCACGAGCGCGGCGAGAATCAGCAGCGGCTCATTGGCGAGCGAATTCGTGAAGGAAGCCGCAGTGCCTTGAAAGCCGGCCTGTACGCTGGGCGGCATGTTCATTTCCTTCTGCACTTTGTTGATCGCGGTGATGGCCTCGCCGAGCGCGGCATTTGGCGCGAGATTAAAAGACGCGGTGATCGCCGGAAATTGGCCCTGGTGTGTGATCACCAACGGTTCGGTGGTGTTCTCAAAGTGCGAGAAAGCGCTCAACGGCACTGCGTTGCTCATCGCGGAGCTGGTCGCGCCAGCGGAGTTTGCTCCGCCGCTGGACGAAGAAGACGAAGTAGGAGTGAGCGCGTTCGCGGGCGGAGTCAGGGTATTCGCCGACGGAGTGTAAAGCGCCGAGCCGGTTTGCGCGTTCGAGCCTGCAGAGGACGACCCCGATGCCGCGAATGACGTAGAAGCTCCCGCACCGCTCGCGCCATTGGACGCGCTGGATTGGATATAAATATGGTTCAGCTTGTTGGGGTCCTTCTGAAATTGCGGCTGGCTTTCCAGCACCACGTGGTATTGATTCACCTGCGTGTACATCGTGCTGATTTGCCGCTGGCCGAACGCGTCGTACAAAGTGTTATCAATTGTCGTAGGCGCGATGCCCAATCGCCCGGCGGTGATGCGGTCAATCACCAGTGTTACGGCGAGCCCACCCGGTTGCTGATCAGTTGCCAGGTCTTCCAGTTCCGGCAACTGTTTCAACTTGTCCATGAAGCGGTTGGTCCAGAGGGTTAGTTCGTTGGCATCGGAATCTTCCAGCGTGTACTGGTATTGAGTGCGGCTCACGCGGTCATCCACGGTAATGTTCTGCACCGGTTCCATGAACAGCTCGATTCCCTGCACTTTGTCCAAGCGCGTCTTGAGCCTGCGGATCAAGTTCGAGGCGCTGATTTTGCGCTGGTCCAGCGGTTTCAGATTGATGGACATGCGGCCGCTATTGGTGGTGACGTTGGTGCCATCCGCGCCGATGAACGACGAAATGCTCTCCACCGCCGGGTCTTCCATGACCACCTTGGCGAGCTCCTGCTGTTTTTCGGCCATGGCTTGCGAGCTGATGGAAGCCGGCGCTTGCGAGATGCCCTGGATAACGCCAGTGTCTTGCACCGGAAAGAATCCCTTGGGGATGATGATGTAAAGAAAAATCGTCAGCAGGAGCGTTCCGACCGCGACCAACAGAGTAATAGTCTGGTAGCGGAGAACAAACTTCAGAGTCCTCCCATAAAACGCGATCATGTTCTCGAAAACACGTTCGGAAGCTTTATAGAAGCGACCCTGCTGGTCTTTCGGCGTGTGCCGTAGGATTCGCGCGCTCATCATCGGCGTGAGCGTGAGGGAAACCACCGCCGAGAGCACGATGGTGACGGCTAGCGTCACCGCAAACTCGCGGAACAGCCGCCCCACGACGTCGCCCATAAACAAGAGCGGAATCAGCACGGCGATCAGCGAGACGGTCAGCGACAAAATGGTGAATCCAATTTGCTCTGCGCCCTTCAGCGCGGCTTCCATCGGAGGATCGCCCGCTTCGATGTAGCGAGAGATGTTCTCAATCATCACGATGGCATCGTCCACCACGAAACCGGTGGAGATGGTCAGCGCCATCAGCGACAAGTTATCCAGGCTGTAACCGAGCAGGTACATCACGGCTAATGTGCCGACGAGTGAAAGCGGTACAGCCACTGCCGGGATAATCGTGGCGTATAGACTGCGCAGGAAAAGAAAGATGACCAGCACGACGAGGCCGATCGTCAGGAGCAACTCAAATTCAACGTCATTGACGGACGCTTCGATCGCGGTCGTCAGATCGGTGAGCGTCGTCACCTGAATTCCCGTGGGGAGGTTGGCCTCCAGCTGCGGAATCAGCTGCTTGATGCTTTTCACGACGCTGATCGTGTTCGCGCCGGGCTGGCGTTGCACATTCAGGATCACCGCGGGAGTCTGATTCATCCACGCCGCCTGAGCGTTGTTCTCGACGCCATTCACGATGCCCGCGACGTCGGTGAGCATCACCGGCGCGCCGTTCCGATAAGCAACCACAACGTTTTTGTAATCCGTGTTGGTGACCAGCTGATCGTTGGCATCAATCTGGTAATCCTGGCTGGGGCCGTCGAAGTTTCCTTTCGCGGCGTTCACGCTGGCGGATGCCAGCGCGCTACGCAGATCTTCCAGGTTGATGCCGTAGGACGAAAGCGCCGTGGGGTTTGCTTGAATTCGGACCGCGGGTTTCTGCCCGCCGCTGATGGTGACCAGCCCTACGCCATTGAGCTGCGAAATCTTCGGCGCCAGGCGCGTATCCACCAAGTCTTCCACTTGTGGAAGCGGCATGGAGCTGGAAGTAATCGCGAGCGTCAGCACCGGTGCGTCGGCCGGATTCGTCTTACTGTAAGTAGGCGGCGCGGGCAGGATGGATGGCAGAAGGCTTTGCGACGCGTTGATCGCCGACTGCACTTCTTCTTCGGCTATATCAATACTCAATGTGAGATTAAATTGCAGCACGATCACCGAGGTGCCGCCGGAGCTGGAGGATGTCATCTGGCTCAACCCCTGCAGCTCGCCGAATTGACGCTCGAGCGGCGCGGTTACGGTTGTTGCGACCACCGTCGGGCTTGCTCCGGGATAAAACGTGAGGATCTGAATGGTGGGATAGTCAACTTCCGGCAATGCGGAGATCGGCAGCTGCGTATAGCCGACAATTCCAACCAGCAGAATTGCGGCCATCAACAACGAGGTAGCGACGGGCCGCAGGATAAACGGACGAGACGGACTCACGGAGCGCTGCTCCCGCTCGCACCATTCGTGCCGGCGCCATTCGGACCGGCGGCGGGAGGCGGGTTCGAGACCACCACCGCAATTTTGTCCTGCAACTTATCGAAGCTGCTGTTGGCGACCACATCTCCGGGGTTGATACCGTCAACCTGCGTCACTCCACCGTTGGTCACGCCCGGCTTTACGCTTGTCATGTGCGCGACATTGCTTTGGATCACGTACACGAACGACGCCTGTCCATTCTGTTGAATGGCGGACGACGGAATCAGTGTCACGCCCTGCAACGTATTCACCAGCAGCCGCGTGTTCACAAACTGGTTGGGGAAAAGCGCATCATTGGTATTGGTGAAGACCGCGCGCCCTTTTACCGTACCGGTGGTGGTATCAATCTGATTGTCGAGCGTCAATAGCTGCCCGCTCGCAATTTTCGTTTGCGCGGTGCGATCGAAGGCGTCCACGCTCAGCTTGGCCTTCGCGCGCAGGCGAGCTTGTACCGGATCTAGGCTGTCTTCCGGTATTGTGAAAATCACCGTGATGGGTTCGATCTGCGTAATGACGACGAGCGTGGTCGTGCCAGCGGTTTGCACCACGTTGCCGGGATCCACCAGCCTCAAGCCGACGCGGCCGGCAATGGGCGCCGTGATGTGGCAGTATTCCACCTGCACCTGGTTGAACTGCACGGTTCCTTCGTCGTTCTTTACGGTACCTTCGTCCTGATGCACCAGTTTTTCCTGGTCATCCAGAATCTGCTTGGCGATGGCGTTGTGCGCCCATGCTGCCTGGTAACGCGCGAGATCCATCTGCGCTTGCGCCAGAAGATTCTGGTCGCGCTCGAGCGCGCCTTCCGCTTCCATGAGCATTGCCCGGTAGGTGCGCGAGTCAATATCAATCAGCGGGTCGCCCTTCGCGACTCGTTGGCCTTCCGTATAGTGCACGCCAATGATTATTCCAGTGACCTGGGCAGTAATCGAAGAGGTGTACACCGGAGTGACTGTGCCGATGGAGTCGAGGTAAACGCCGATATCGCCTTTTTGCGCCGTGGTGGTGGTGATGGTGATGCCGGCGGGACGAACCTTCTTGGCCGCGGCTTTTTCGGCATCTTCGTGGTGGTGATAGATCAACAGGACCACAATCAACAGCCCCAGTAGTGACAGACCCCACCAAATGAACCGCGAGCCTTTGTGCCGGGGACGTGGCGGAACAGCAGCGGCTGGAGCAGGAGGATCTTGCTGGCCTGGGATGATCGAGGACGTTTCGTTTATCTCGCCGATAAGAGTCTCCTTTTTGATTCTCGACTCTCTCGCATGGTACCGCTCGTCAGCGACTCTCCAAAGTGCAAAATCCCAAACAGCTCAATTCGGTAGCGCCACGCTTAGTCGTGCAGGACAACACTCAGGAGGGAATTGTTGATATGGATCTCGCCGTTGTATTGAATGAAGCCCAGCTTTCTGAATTTATTCATGAAGAAATTCACGCGGGAACGCGTCGTGCCAATCATATCAGCCAGCGTTTCTTGCGAAACTTTGGGAAGCACTTGTTGAGGACGGCCGGGCGCGCCATAGCGCGCGAGCAGCAGCAGAGTGCGCGCCAGCCGTTTCTCGCTGGAGTTGAAGAGCTGGTCCATTAGATCCTCTTCGACTCGAATGTTGCGAGACAGCATGTAGGCGATGAAGCGGTCGGAAAACTGGTGTTCCCCGTGCAGTAAGCGAGTCATCTCGCTTTTCTTAATGATGAGAACGGTCGTCGGAGTGATCGCAGTGGCCGTCGCAATGCAGACGGACTGACCCGCGAGGCACCCTTCCCCAAAAAAATCGCCTGGCCCGAGGATCGCCATCACCGCTTCCCGGCCGCTTTCATTCACCACCGTGAGCTTTACACCGCCGTCCTGCAGGTACATCACGTTCTTTGCCGGATCCCCCTGCGCAAAGACCGTTTCTTTTCTCACGAACTTGGCGACCTTCCGTCCCACACCGGCGGAATCGAGAAATGCGCGCACATCAAAAAGAGGAGGTCTTGCATTCGCTTTTTTGGAAAGGCGAGAAGACTTGCGCGATGCGCGCGGAACTGCCGGGGGAGCCATAGCGCAGAATAGCACGGAAGCCAGTCCCGTAAACTGTGCAATATCGCACACTTCGCGCGACAAGGGCTGTAACGACAAAATACAGGCGGTTTTAGCGTCTTCGCAAAACTTGTCGCAGCGATTGGTGTATTTCCAATCCGCCGTCGTAGTCGATAAACCCCTGCCTCCTGAACCGGTTCATGAACACATTGACTCGCGAGCGGGTGGTTCCCACCATCTCCGCCAGCACGCGGTGACTGAGGACGGGAATTTCGACAGCCGCCGGGCCTTTTCTGTCCAAGTGCGCCAGACGCAGCAGCACCCGCGCGAGGCGCTGTTCCGCAGACGAAGTCAACAGATGCGCAACGTGATCTCCATAGTCCTTGACGCTGGCCAGCAGATAGCCTACCAGCGCGTTCGACAGATGATTTGTTTTGCGGAGCCTCCGCAGCATATTGCCTTTCTTGATGATGCGTATGGAGCTGCCGGTCAGCGCGACGGCCGTGGACATACGAAGCGGATAGCCCGCGAGGCAAAGTTCGCCAAAGAAATCATGCACACCCAGGATTGCGGTAACGGCGGACGGCTGGTGTTTGGTTCGAGTGGTGAGCCGTACTCCGCCTTCTTGAATGTAGAACAGCGTGTGAGCGGGCTCGCCTTGCGAGTAAATGTTCTGCTTCTCACGGTAGCGCGATACCTTGCCGCCCAGGTTAGTTCCAGAGGAGAAGCTCCCCAGGGGCGAAATGATCCGCTTCATGCGCAAAGCCTTTCACGAGAAGGCGGTGTCGCCCAGCGAGGGAAGACCCTCGTGCGCGACCAGCTTCGAATAACGATTTTGTAGTCAGTGGACATTGCGTTTGTCATCATCGTGGACTTCGCGAGGTACTTGCCGCAGTTAAGCCAGCGCCGTCATCAAAACCACGGCGCAAAACAATAAAGCTGGCCCGCGTCTCATGTCCTTTTTATTAAAGGTGAATGGATGCTGCCCGATATATGCCTAACATAAGACGCTCTGGAAGGAAGGTTCTGTTCAATTGTGGACACAACCAGAGTTTTTACATTTGCTCGCGCCTGCGTCCGACAGCCCGAAGAACAGTGGCGGGACTTCATTTTTCCGTACAGATCCCAGGGTAATAGCGCAGCGAAATAATGGCGCCTACTGTTTCCAGCCGCCGCCGAGGGCTTTGTAGAGTTGCACGAGGCTCTGATATTCGGCGCCGCGCGCCTGCGCCAACGTGATTTCCGCATCAAACAGCGAGCGTTGGCCGTCCAGCACTTCCAGATACGTGGTCGTGCCACCTCTGTAACGCATGACGGAGAGGCGAACCGACTCCGCCAAATCTGCGACGGTCTGCTCCTGGCGAACGCGGACTTCGTGGAGTTTCTGATATCCGATCAGCGCGTCGGAGACATCGCGGAAGGCAAACTGAATGGCCTGTTTGTACGCAGTCAAGGCCTGCTCATGTTGCGCTTCGGCCACATGCAAATTTCCGCGGAGTGCGCCGGCCGTGAAAATGGGCTGACTTACGGTCGCGCCGTAGGCCCAGACCGCGGACTGCGAGCTCATGATGCTGGAGAAAGCGCTGCTGCGCCCGAAGGCGCCGCCGCCCGCGCCCGTCAGCGAAATTTGCGGAAAGAACGCCGCCTTGGCCACGCCGATTTCGGCATTCTGGGCAATCAGGATTTGTTCAGCCTGGCGAATATCGGGCCGGCGCTCGAGCAATGAGGAAGGCAGGCCTGGAGGCACGCCAGGCGGTAGCGCCTGGTCGGCGAGGGCGATTCCGCGCGGGATGGCGCTGGGATAATTGCCAAGAAGAGTGCTGATGGCGTCTTCTTCCTGGCCGATCTGCCGCTCTAGATCCGGGATTTGCGCGTTGGCGGTGTCGAGCACTTGCTGGGCTTGCAGCACGTCGAGTTTGGTGGCGACGCCGTGGTCGAGGCGGAGCGAAGTTAATTTTACGGAGTCCTGCTGCGTCTTAACCGTGTCGCGCGCGATTTGCAGCTGCAGGTCAAGCTGGAGCAGCGCAAAATAATCGCTGGCTACGTCGCTTACCACGGTGAGCACCACGGTTTGCCGCGCAGCCTCGGTGGCCAGCAACTGCGCTCGCGCGGCTTGCGTGGCGCGCCGCAGGCCGCCGAACAAGTCCACCTGAAAGGCGGCGTCCGCGGTGAGCAACAGAAGATTTGATTTCGCCGGGAAAAACTGTTCCTTGCCACCCGTGAAATTTCCTTCACCCTGCACCTGCGGGAAAAGACTGGAGCGCGTGACGGCAAGTTGCCCGCGAGCGGCGTTGATGCGCTCGGTGGCCGTCTGCAAATCATAATTCTGCTTCAACGCGGTGCGGATCAGGTCTTGCAGCACGGGGTCGGTAAAAACTTGCCACCAAGGCAGATCGGCGTAGGAAGCGGCCTGCGCCTCGGCTTGCGGATTTGCACTCAGATCGCGGTAGACGGCCGGAGTCTGCACGTCGGGCTTGTGGTAGTTCGGGCCTACCGCACACCCGCCGATCAGGCTCGACGTGAGGGCGACAGCAAGGAATGCCCGCAGTTCATTCATGAGTCGGTGGCCCATTTCAGTCTCCCGACGCCGGTGCGGGCATGGCCGGCGCAGCGGCTGCGGCGTCCTTTTTACCGGCGCCCGACCACTTTTCAATCAGGTAGAAAATCGCCGGAACTAGGAATATCGCGAGGAAACTTGCCGCCAGCATTCCACCGATCACGGTAGTGCCGATGATCTGGCGCGCCACGGAGCCTGCGCCCGTGGCGATCCACAAGGGCACGCTGCCCAGAATGAACGCGAATGACGTCATCAAAATGGGTCGCAATCGGATCCGCGCGCCTGCCAGCGCGGCATCTATCAGCGGTTTACCTTGTTCGTATTCGTCTTTTGCAAACTCGACGATCAAGATCGCGTTTTTGGCCGCGAGGCCAATCAACATGACCAGCCCGATCTGTGAATACACGTCGCTTTCGATTTGTACCATGTAGGGCGGATAAAACCATCCGGCCACCGTACGCCTCAACCACAGCGCGGCGAACGCACCGAATACCGCCACGGGAGTGCTGAGCAACACGCTGAATGGCAGCGACCAGCTTTCATACAGCGCCGCCAGAATCAGAAACACGAACAAAAGCGAAAATCCGAATACGGCTGTAGGAGAAACACCCTGCTGCGCCAGTTTTTCCTGAAACGACATATCCTTGTAGTCGTAGCCCATGTCTTTGGGCATCGATTGCGCGAACACTTCCTCGAGGGCTTTCATCGCCTGCGCGGAACTGTAGCCGGGAGCGGCGCTGCCGACGATCTGCGCGCTGCGATATTCATTGAAGCGCATGGTGTATTCCGGCCCGATGCGCGGTTCGAATTTCGTCAGTGCGGAAAGGGGCACATTGTCGCCCTTCGTGTTGCGCACGTAGAATTGCCCCACGTTTTCGGGGCGCGTGCGGTATTCACCTTCCGCCTCGATGTACACCTGCCATTGGCGGCCGAAACGGTTGAAATAGTTGATGAAATATCCGCCCATGAAGGATTGGATGGTTTTGTAGACGTCGGTGATGTTCACTCCCTGCTTGATCACCTTGTCGCGGTCCACGGTCACGAACTGCTGTGGCACGCTGGGCAAATAGGTGGTGGCCAGAAAGCCAATCTCGGGGCGTTTGCGGGCCGCGGCCATGAACGTGTTCAAATTCTGGGTGAGGTACTCGACGTCCTTCCCGGCGCGGTCTTCCAAAACGAAAGTGAAACCGCCGGAGGTGCCGACACCCGGAATCGCCGGAGGCGAAAAATTGAACGCGACGCCTTCGGGCATCTGGCTCAATTTCTGGTTCAGGCGCGTCTTGATTTCCTGGAACTGCTCGGCGCGGGATTTCCGCTGGTCCCAAGGGTCCAGCGTGACGAAGAAAAATGCGTTGTAACTCGTGCGCACGAAACTCAGCAGGCTGAAGCCGATCACACTGGTGGTGTATTTCACGCCAGGGGTGTCCGCCAGTATTTTTTCCACGTCGCGTGCGGCGCGATCCGTCCGTTGCAGCGAGGCTGCGTTGGGAAGTTGCAAGTTGATGAAGAGGTAGCCTTGGTCTTCATCCGGCAGGAAGCTGGAGGGGACGTGATCGGCGAAAAACGCCGCTCCCACGGCGAATGCCACTAACAATGCGATTGCGATGGCGCTCTTGCGAATCAGCGTGCCCGAAACGGACACATAGTCCTCTGTCGCCCGCTCGAATGTCCGGTTGAACCACCCGAAGAACCGTCCCATCACGCCCTTGCTCTCTTCCCGAGGGCGCAGCAAAAGAGCCGCGAGAGCCGGGCTGAGGGTGAGGGCATTAAAAGCGGAAAGAATCACGGAAATTGCGATGGTCACTGCAAATTGCTGATACAGACGCCCGGTGATTCCGGGAATAAATGCGGTAGGAACGAATACGGCGGAGAGCACCAGCGCGATCCCGACGACCGGCCCGGTCAATTCATCCATAGCCTTGAGGGCGGCCTCTTTGGGCGAAAGGCCTTCCTCAATATGCCGGCCGACGCCCTCCACGACCACGATAGCGTCGTCCACCACCAACCCGATCGCCAGCACCAGTCCTAATAATGAAAGTGTGTTGATCGAAAATCCGAAGAGCGGGAAAAAGACAAACGTACCGACCAGCGCGACCGGCACGGCCAGCATGGGAATCAGCGTCGCGCGCCAGCTTTGCAGGAAGACGTAAACCACCAGAATTACCAGCCCGATGGCGATGAGCAGCGTCTCGACGATTTCTTTGATTCCAGACGTCACCGCCTTGGTGGTATCCAGCGAAGTCACGTAATCGATGTCCTGCGGAAACGTCTGCTTCATCCCAGAGATCAATTTGTTTACGGCGGCCGCAGCGTCTACCGCGTTCGAGCCCGGCAGTTGGTAAATGGCGATGATCGCGCCCGGTTTGCCGTTCAACCGGCCCGCCGTGCTGTAATCCTGGGAGCCCAGTTCCACGCGCGCCACATCTTTCACGCGGACGACTCCGCCATCGGGTGTTTCGCGCACCACGATCTGCCCGAACTCCTCCTCTGAAATCAATCGTCCTTGCGCGCGCACAGAGTAGGTGAACTCCTGCCCGGGAGGCACCGGCTCGCCGCCCACTTGTCCGGCGGGGTTGACGGTGTTCTGCGCCTGGATCGCGTTGATGATGTCGGTAACGGTGATGCCGAGTTTGCCCAATTGATCAGGCTTCACCCACAAGCGCATCGCGTATTGACCGGCGCCGAAAATCTGCACATTGCCAATTCCGTACGAACGCGTCAGCGGATCGCGAATGTTGATGTATGCGAAATTGGAAAGGAACGCGGCATCGTAGGTGCCTTTCGGCGAATACAACGTGAGCAGCATCAACGGAGAAGTCACGGACTTCTGCACCGTTACGCCGTAGTTGTTCACGTCTGCAGGAAGCTGCGATGCCGCTTGCGTTTCGCGACTCTGCGCAAGAATTTGATCGATATTCGGGTCCGTCTTCACATCGAAGTCCACGATCATGGTTGTCTGCCCATTGGCCGTGGCGTTCAACGAGTACATGTAGTTCATATTGTCCACGCCGCTCATTTGCTGCTCGATGGGCGTGGCTACGGATTGTTCCAGGGTTTGTGCGTCCGCGCCGACGTAAGTGGCTTGGATTTGTATTTCGGGCGGGGCAATGTTCGGAAATTGCGCAACGGGCAGACTAACGATCGTAATGGTGCCGAGAATTACCATCACAATCGAAATCACAATTGCGACGATAGGACGGTTGATGAAAAATTTGGACACGGGCCTTAGTTTCCCTCCGCCGTCGCGCTCTTCGCCGCTTCGTACGGCTTCGGGTTAACCTGCGATCCGGGACGCACCTTCTGCGCTCCCTCGGCCACCACGCGCTCGCCAGCCTTCAGTCCACTGACGATGATCCAATCGCTGCCGGTGCGATCGCCGGGAGTCACGGTGCGAATGCTCACTTTATTTTCGGCATCCACCACGGCAACCTGATAGCTGCCTTGCAGCTCGGTCACCGCGCGTTGCGGTATCACGAGCGCGGCGGGCTCGATTCTCGTTGCGGCGCGAACTTTTCCGTATCCTCCCGGCCGCAGAATATTTCCGGGGTTCGGGAAGAGCCCCGCGATCAGTATGGCTCCCGTGCCTTGATTCACCGCGCGGTCCGCGAAATCTATCGTTCCTTGATGTGCGTACGTGGTTCCGTCGGCAAGCACCAGATCGAGTGGCAGGCGTTTCAGTTCCGCTTGCCTGCCGGATTCGGTAGGAAATCGCCGGTTGAAATCCAGGTATTCGCTTTCGCTTACGGTGAAATAAACCTTGATGGGGTCCACCGTGGAGACAGTGGTTACGGGAGCGCTGCTGGTATTGACCAAAGCTCCCACCTGCAACTGGGCGATGCCGGCGATGCCGCTGATGGGCGCGACCAGCCGGGTAAATCCGAGATTGAGCCGCGCGGTTTCCACGGCAGCTTGCGCGGACTGAATTTGCGCCTTGGCTGTCGCCACGGTGGCTTGCGCCGCCAGGTTGTTCTGAATGGCGTTGTCGAGATCTTGCTGACTCGCGGCCTGCTCTTTTGCGAGCGGAGTGTAACGGTCAACGTCGAGTTGATTGCGGAGTTGCACGGCTTCGGCGTTGGTGAGTTGCGCCTTCGCTTGCGCTAACAGTCCTTCAGCCTGGTCGAGTGTCGCCTGAAACGGGCGCGGATCAATCTGGAAGAGGAGCTGACCCTTCTGTACGAACGCGCCCTCCTGATAATCCTGCTCCTGCAGATAGCCCGTGACTTGCGCTTTGACGTCCGCGTTGACCAATCCGTCCAGCGTGCCAATCCATTCGCTGTACAGCGCCACATCTTTCTGCTGGACCGGCGTTACCATCACGTCCGGCGCCGGACCTGCACTGGCCGTTGGTTTCGGACGCAGCACTATCGCGATCACAGCGACCGCGATGACACCAAGGATTACGGCGATTAAGATGGTGCGTCTACCGGAACTATTCATGGGAGCTCTCTGAAAACCTATTCATCTATAAGCCATTTTTCTGGACATTTCAACCTACCGCTAGCGCGCGGAAATCAGGTTGCATCCGCTCGGAGTAACGATGTCTCGCTACGTTGTTCTATGCGGCTCGCTGACGTGCTCGGTTAGATTCGCCAGCAGGGCGTGACGATGCAGGAAATTTATTAAAGTGCGGAAGAATTGGCGCGCAAAGCGGCGGCTTCAGGTTTCAGAACGGAACGTGCCGCGTCATGGATTGCGCCGAGGACCAGCTCGGGCTGATCTTGCATGATCCAGTGGGTGCTGCGCTCCGCCAACACATAACGCCCTTGGGGCAAGCGCTGTGCAATGGCTTCGTGCTGCTCGCGTCGCTTTGCAGGTGTGGATTTCGCAGAGAGAATGACGACCGGCTGGCTGCAAAAATTGCCGAATTCGGCCACGCGCACGGCAGACGCAGGCAGATTTTCCAGCTGGCTGGCGATGGTGCGGCAGAATTTTTCCTGCACCCAGAAGACGGCTGCCATCGTTCTTTCTTCGGCGGGCAAATTCCAGAACCACGGACTGGAAACAGAGCCGGATTCCGCGGGCGCTTCGCGGCTAATCAGGCGCACCAAGCGGCCTGCGAATTTCGTTGCCCCGGAAGTGATTAGAAATGCCACGAAGCGAATCACGCCGATGCGACAGAGCAGTGCGGCGCGGCTCGATATGGTCGATCCAATCGCCGCGCGCTTGCGGTCCTGTTCGGAGGGAGGGTTCCATTCGGCCGGCACTACGGGATCCACCAGGACCACGCCCGCCGTTTCCTGCGGATAGCGCGCCGCAAACAAAGGCATCGTTAGTCCGCCGAAAGAGTGCCCGACCAAGACGTACGGCGGAGGAATCTGCGCGCGCTGAAGCAAAGTATGAAGCTCTTCGACCATGCGCTCGGCCGTTCGCGGCATCGGACCCAAATCGCTCCAGCCCAATCCGGCGCGGTCGTAGCTGACGACGCGATACGATTCTGCAAGCGCACGCTGGATTTCGCTCCAGCTGAGCATGGAGGACATCAACCCCGCTTCAAGGACGATCGTGGGGCTTCCCTGCCCTGTTTCCAGCAGATGCAAATGATGCGTTCCCAAATCAATGAGCCGGCCTGGAGGCGGGTGGTGCCTGCGGTCACTTCGCAGCCCAAGTCTCTGGTATAGCGTGCCGCCTGCGACGCCGAGTAACAGCAATCCAAAAATCCAAATGAGAATGTGGATGAACAACTTCCCTCTTCGCTGTCGATCATTTCCGCTCTGCGGAAATTGGATGCTTCAGTTGCGCCTCTTGCCACGCAATTTTTCCGCTGCCTGAAAACCAGTCTCGGCGCAATCGCCGATGGAGCGCCCCGTCAGATAATTTCCCGCGAGGCAAAGACTTGGAAATTCGTTCAGAGCTTCGCGAACTTCGTTCACTCTGCGCGCGTGGCCCACATTGTACTGCGGCAGCGCGCGCGGATATCTCCAAACAGTGCGTTCCATCGGCGCGCCGCTGATTCCCAGAATCCTGGCGTTTTCCGCCTCCACTGTTTCCGCAAATACGTCGTAGGAAGCTAGCATCAGGCCACCTCCGCCGCTGCGCACAAAGCTCGTCATCAGAACTGCCCCTTCCGGCGCGTGGCCCGGAAATAACGATGAATTCCAGAACGTACAGACCGTATGCAAACCCTCCCGACGCGGAACCATAAATCCAAAACCGTCGAGCGCGTGACGCACCTGCTTGCGGTCGTAGGCTGAGGAGACCACGCCCATGGGTGCGTATTCAATTGCCGCCAGCAGCGCACTCAGCTTCGGCGCATTTTGCTGCAGCAATGAAGCTGCCGCGTGGGCTGGGAGCGCGAGCACCACCGCCTCTGCCAGGAATTCCTCACCGCCGCTCGCACGGACTTGCCATGTTCCATCGCTTGCGGAATTTTCGGCGCGTGTCACCGTGATGGATTCCACTTGCGCGCCAAAGTGAACATCGTCTCCCATTTTTTCTGCGAGCTTCTCGGCCAGCGTCGCCATTCCTCCCCGGAACGAACCGAGCGACGGGAGTGCGTCGGTGACATACAGCCCTCCGTGCTTTGCGTTGGAATGACGCCGCGAAGGCTGGTCGCCCGATTTTCCCGCGTCGCGCTTGGCTTTGTAGGCGAGCAGTGCACCGCGGACCACGCTGCCACGGCTTCGTTCCCATTCCACCAAGTCAGGAAATGCGCTCTCCATACCCATTTTGTGCGCATCACCGAAAAAAACCGTGGAAATAAACGGGTCAGCCAGATAATCCAAAACTTCGGGGCCGAACTTTCGTTCCACGAATTGCGCGAGTGACTCTTCCTCGGCAGGAGGCTGCGAATTTCGCAGAGCTTCGCTCAGCAGCCGGTATTTCGAATGCGGCCCGACCAATTGCGTCGTGAGCAGGCCTGCGGGGGAGAACGGCGCGAGATGCAGGCGGCCATCTCTGAGAATGTAGCGCTTCGCCTTCGAATCGCCGGCCACGAATTCTTTTTCGAGGTTCAGCTCACGGACCAGGTTCCACACCGAGGCTGGAAATCGCGGACACTGCGGCCCGGCTTCGAACACAATTCCGTTTCGTCTTACTGTGAAGATCATGCCGCCGGGGCGTTCCGAACCTTCCAGTAACACCGCCTCAATTCCTAGTTGCCGCAGGCGAAATGCGCAGGCGAGCCCGCTGATGCCGCCGCCGATGACCACTGTTTTGTATATGTGCCCCACAACCTGTAAATTGTATCAAACAGAATGGAACGCGAACGCGCTGGAGGCCGCCGAAGTTCGATGCCTGAGTATCCGACGATTCCCATTCGAGAGCGAACGTGCAGGCACTCGTAGATTTCGTCTCGCAGTACGCCGCGCGCGGGAATGAAGTCGCGATACGTCACCGCCGCGGCTTTCGCATGGAAACATGGACGTACGCGCAAATTGCCGAGCAGGCGAATTGCGTGGCACGGGAGGTGGAGGCCCGGGGGATTGGCAAAGGCGACGCCGTGCTGTTGTGGGGCGAAAATTCTCCCGCATGGATCGTTGCGTTTTTCGGATGCCTGCTGCGCGGCGCCGTGTCAGTTCCGATCGACCACGGCTCCACAGCGGAATTCGCCGCGCGCATCGCTCGCGAAGTAAAAGCTAAATTGGTTTTTCGTGGCCGCGCGCTTCCGGATATTGTGCCGCCGGAAAATCAGATCGTACTGGAATCGCTTTCTGAGGTTGTCGCGCGGCGCGATTCTTCGCCCTACGCTGCACCCGAGCTTTCGCGGAAGGACACGCTCGAGATCATTTTCACGTCTGGCACCACGGCGGAACCGCGCGGAGTGGTGATCTCGCACGGCAACGTCCTCGCCAATATCGAGCCGGTCGAGCGCGAAATCCAGAAATATCTGCGTTACGAGCGAATCTTCCATCCTCTGCGATTTCTGAACTTGCTTCCGCTTAGCCACGTTTTCGGCCAGATGCTGGGAATATTCATTCCGCCCTTCCTCGCGGGTACTGTCGTCTTTATTGATTCACTCAAGCCTTCCGACTTGATCCAACTGATTCGTGACGAGCGCATTTCCGTGCTGGTCGCAGTGCCGCGATTTATCGAATCGCTGCAGCGCGAAATTCAACGCCAAATGGAACGCGATGGTCGGCTGCAGCGATTTAATGAAGATTTTGCGCGCGCGGAAAAGGAACATTTTCTGTGGCGCTGGTGGCGCTTCCGTCGAATCCATTCCCTGCTCGGCTGGAAATTCTGGGCCTTCATCTCCGGAGGAGCTGCGCTCCCCGAGCCGGTGGAATCATTCTGGAACCGTCTGGGCTACGCCGTGATTCAGGGATACGGCATGACCGAAACCACTTCGCTGATCAGCCTGAATCATCCATTCCATTCCGCGAAAGGCTCGATTGGAAAGATCTTTCCCGGTATGGAAGTTCGCGTGGACGAGCACGGCGAAATTCTGGTGCGCGGCGAGAATGTTGCCACGGCGTATCGCCAGCATGATCAGACGCAGTCCGTTACGGAATCTGACGGATGGCTGCACACCGGGGATATGGGTGAAACCGGCGCAGATGGTCGGCTCTATTTCAAAGGCCGCAGGAAAAATGTGATCGTCACGCCGGCCGGCATGAATGTCTATCCAGAAGATTTGGAAAAAGCCGTGCGCGATCAGGCTGGCATACGCGACTGCGTCGTGATTGGAATCGAGCGCGACGGCAATGCGGAGCCGTGTGCAGTATTGCTGCTCGAGGATCCGCAGCACGCAAATCAAGCCGCGCTGATTGAAAACGCCAATCGTTCGCTGGCGGAATACCAAAAGATCCGCCGCTGGTTTCTGTGGCCTGATCCCGATTTCCCGCGCACGCCGACCCTGAAGCCCTCGCTCCCACGCATTCGCGAGTTGGTCAACGCGAAGCTCGACGCAGCGCCTGCCGCGCAGCAGGATAGCGGCGCAAGCTCATTAGCTACGCTGATCGCGCAAATCACCGGGCGCCCGGTTGCCGCCAATTCCCGCAACGCGACACTCGACGCTGACCTGCACATGACGTCACTCGATCGCGTAGAGCTAATGAGCGCGCTGGAAAGCCGGTATCAGACGGACCTCAGTGACTTTCGCTTCAGCGAAGCCTCAACCGTCGGCCAACTGGAAAAACTTCTCACAGAATCCCCGTCCGCGCCTGTCGAACATCTCTATCCGCGCTGGCCGCAAAACTGGCTTACTACGGCCGTACGTCTCGCTGTTTATTATCTGCTCGCCTGGCCTGCCACGTATATTCTTGCCGCGCCTCTGATCCGCGGCCGGGAAAATCTCCGCGGGCTGCGCGGCCCGGTGCTGGTCATCGCGAACCACGTAACCTACCTCGATATCGCCTGGATTCTCCCGGCATTGCCCGCCCATTTACGCAATCGCCTAGCCACCGCCATGCGCGCCGAACGCCTAGCCGAAATGCGGCGTCCGCCGAAGGGCATGAATCTGTTCACCCGCTTCCGCGAGCGGCTCGATTACTTTCTGGCGCTGTCGCTCTTCAACGTGTTTCCTCTGCCGCAGCGATCCGGCTTCCTGAAAAGTTTCTCTTTCGCCGGCGATTTGGCTGACCGCGGCTGGAACATTCTGGTGTTTCCGGAAGGCCATACCACCGAGGACGGACGCATCGCTCCCTTTCGCGGCGGTGTTGGTCTGCTCGCGAAACAGCTGAACATTCCGGTCGTCCCCGTACGCCTTGCTGGACTTTTTGATTTAAGGCAGGAAAATCGCATCCTCACGCGCCCAGGGCACGTGCGCGTAACGATCGGCAAGCCAGTCCGCTTTTCCGCCGATCAGAATCCGGATGAGATAACGAAAGAACTGGAACGGCGCGTGAGGGAACTCTAGTCCGTTTCCGACGTAGCGCTTCCGCGATCGAGCTGCAGCCGCCGAACCACGAGCACGACCGCGATCAGCGCCAGCAAAATTCCGAACGACACCCATTTCTGGTGCAACACAAATTCCTTGGCGGCTGCGCCGTATCGCACTGCCAGGAAACCTTCAGCAAAGAACAAAGCTCCGCGCCCCACGAGCGTACCCACCACGAACGGGACGAAAGGCACGCGGAATATACCTTGAGCGATAACGAACGGCTTGAACGGAACAGGAAAAGGGGCAACGGCAGGCAGCAGCACGGACGTAAACGGATACTGCTCGACCCACTTCCGAATCCGGCCCGGCGCGTGTCCTTCTTTCTTGCGGTAATACGCCGCTCCGGCTTTGCGCGCCACTACATAAATCCAGATGCAGCCCGCGAGCGAACCGAGCGCCGCCATCGCGGCGTAATACGGCATGCGCAACGGTTGCCGGATCGAAAGTTCCATCACGATCAGATCGGTGACCAACGGAAGTGGCACGAAGGAAGAATCCAGAAGGGCCGCCAGTAAAATTCCTATGCCACCGAATGCGGGTAAGGTCGCCTTCACCCAACCGCTGACCGCAGGCCATTTCAATGTTTGGCAACTCCGTGCATCGCTCGCGTGGGGGTAGGATCAGGGGCTACTGTTGCTTGTCTTTCTTCTTGCGAAGATCGGGCCAGAATTCCTTCACCAGATACGTCGCCACGTCCCATCCCATCTGTGTGCCCCACACGGTCGCGACGTTTCCGAAACTGCGCTCGCTCTGTGGGTGGTAGGCGTAGGTCGAGATAGCTGCGGCGCTGCTCGCTCCCAAAAGTTCAGAGTAGTTGAATTGCGTCTGGCCGGAATCGGAGCGGGTGAGCACTACACGGCTGATGGCGTGCACTGCGCGCTTGCGGAACCCGCCCTGGCCTAGTTGATAGTAACGCGGATCTTGATGGAGCACGGAAGGAAAGACGGCGTAGGCCATGAAATTCTCGATGGCATTATCTCCGTAGGCCGTGCCATAGCGCTTGGCGTAACCCTGCGCGCCCTGCCCGTATGAGGGGTCGCTGTCGCTGGCCTGCCCCAACCCAGCCACGAATCCCACCAGAACGAATTCCATTGGATCGTAGACGCCGCGCGCGACCAGTTTGAATTTTTGCCCCGGAGTGAGCGGAGGAACATTCTCGGCATTTTCAACAGTTAGGAAATTGGGCAGCGCCCAAAACAGGCGATCGTGCGAGGTGTCACTCTGCTGTGCCGGTGCTTGCTGTTGCGCTGCCGGCTGCTGCTGAGCCGTCGTCTGCGGTGAATTCGTTTTTTCCTGCGCCTCTTTTAGCTGAAACACCGGCCTGGAAGTCAACGTTACCCTCGAGGCTAGGTCCGGCTGAGCGGAAGGTAACTGCGATATTTGTTGCGCGGCGCATGGCGCTGCGAGCGGCCCTGCTGCAAGCACCCAGCAAAAAATGATTAAACATATCGGAATTCGTCTGCAAAGCACGGTCCGATTCCCTCCACCCAGGAACTACTACTCCATCCACATATAGATGCCCCTAAAGTAAGAAAAGTAGCATGCCCTGCATATCTTTATTAATTGCGTCGGCCCCGTAACTTCAATTTTTTCTTACGCAAGGTGTAACCGTTTGGCGTGTTGGTGAATCGAATGCAAAAGTTCCAAGGCCGGGGGGCCTTTGCCTAGAAGAAATGTTCGCTGGCGTACAAACTCGCGGACACCGTAAGGGGCATACTACCGGAACATTGGACAGCGAGGCTGCCGGGGGCGACAGTCACGCCAATTCTTGACGCTCTTCGAGGAGGAGAACATGTCCGATCATCATCAACCGCTTCCCACCGTTCCTTCATATCCGTTCCGACTTGATGTACCGCTGCACAAACTACTACAGGAGTCTCCTGAGAAACACCTGCCGCAATCATCTGAAGAGAAAAAGACGCTGCCCAAGCCTGTTTTCCCATCGCAACCCGAACTTTTTCACGAGTTGGACGCTGATGACGTTGCCGCGCACGATCAAGTGCTTCAGACCGGCAAGCGGCACTGGCCGGCGTCGCGTATTTTTAAGAATATGCGCGGCTGGATGCTTCCGTACTTCAAATCGCGCATCCTGCCCGGAGATTTTCAGCCAATCATTGCGTATCTTTTCACCGAGTGGAAATGCAATCTGGATTGCCACTACTGTTGGTCGTACGACAATCGCGTTAAGGGCATGACCGAGGACACCGCCCGCCGCGCGATCGACTGGCTTCACGACACGCCCTGCCGCGTGCTGGCTCCCACCGGCGGCGAGCCGCTGGTGCGCCCGGATTTTGTGCATAAGGTCGTTTATTACGCCGCGAAGAAAGATTTTTGGGTTTATCTCGCAACGAACGCGCGTTTGCTGCGTCCCGACGTCATCGACCGCCTCAGCGACGCCGGCATCGCTACCATCAATTTCGCGGTGGATACCATTAAGGAAAAGCCGGGCCTGCCGAAAGCCTTCGAGCACGTCAGTTCCTACTTCGATTACCTGGTGCGGCGCCAGTATCGCTACGGCTACACCGTCTTCTTCAATACGAATATCTGCCGCACGAATATTGAGGATGTGAAACAGCTGGTCGAGGTCGCTCACGACAACGGCATCTCGCTCACTTTTCACATCAACGAAGCGCCTATGATGGAGCAACCGCATTTCAAGCATCTCGACGCCAACGACACCTACATTCGCCCCGAAGATTTTCCTATGGTGGATGATTTGCTCGACTGGCTCATTGATAAGCAGCGCCAGGGCTACAAGATGGTGGACTCCATTACGCGCTTGCAGAATATGAAGGGCTTCATGCGGGGCGTCGGAGAACACTGGGGCTGCCGCGCCGGCCAGAACTGGCTGATCATTCGCACCGATGGCACACTCGCGCCGTGTTTTCCGATGTACAACGCGGGCTACGATTGGGGCACGGTGGAAAAGCAGAAATTCGATGTGAAGCAGCTGGGAGAGATGAAGCAGGGTTGCGAACCGCACTGCTTCTCGACGCTCGGTTACAACGTGGCTTACTGCTACGACGCGGCACGCGTCGCGAAGTGGCTGCTGAAGCAGGCCAGCCACGGGTTCCAGGGTGTGACAGGTAGCTTCGAGTAAGCGGCAGCCGAGCCGCGGCCTGTGTTTGGACGGAGAACCATCGTTCTCACGCGCGGAGGGCCGAGAATCCGCGCGTCTGCGGATTCTCATCGAGTCGTGCAGCAGCGTTAAAACGAATCCGGCGGACGGCTAGAGGTTTTTCCAGGCCACCGAGGCGGCGCCAAGCAGCGGGCATTCCTCGTTCAATACTACGTGCACGGGAATCTGCACCAGGAAAGATTCGAGTTTTTCTTTGTGCCTCACCGCAGCGACAAACTTGCCGTTTTTCAGCTTCGGCAGCACTTTCAAGGCTATGCCGCCGGCGATGTAAATACCGCCGCGCGCCATGGTGCGCAACGCCAGATTGCCCGCTTCCGAGCCGTAAATTTCTACCCACAGATCCAAGGTAGCAGCGCACACCGGACATTCGCCGCTCAGGCCGCGGCGCGTGATTTCTGGCGCGGGATCCTCGCTATCATCATCGAATCCCGGATGCCTCACGTCTGGATTCAAGAATTCGTGCACGCGCTGGAATCCGCCGCCGGATAAGATTGTTTCTACGCTCACGCATTCCTGGCGCGTGTTCAAGAACTTCCATAGGTCCGCTTGCTGCGAAGTGTTCGGAGCGAAATCCGCATGGCCTGCTTCGGTAGCCATGGGGACGTGCCGGTGGCCATCCCAGAACAAAATACCTTCGCCTAATCCCGTGCCTGCCGCGATCACGATTTGCGTGGAGCGCGGCGAAGGCACTCCGGCGTGCAGCGTTTCCAATTCGCTCGGTTCCAGCACTCCGATGCCGTAAGCCGCAGCTTCCACGTCGTTCACTAGCCGCACGTGATTCAGGTGCAGGTGCGACGCAACGCTCGCGCCGTCCACGACCCAGGGAAAATTCGTCGCCTGCACGCGATTGTTGACGACTGGGCCGGCGATTCCGAATGATGCGGCGGTGATTTTTGCTCCAGCCCCATTCAGAAAATCGCTGGTGATTTCTTCCAGTCCGGAATGTTGGTGCGTGGCATAACGCCTGTCGGCGACGCGAACCAGTTTCCCTGCCTTTATGTCGAAGAGACCAAGGTTAGCCTTGGTCCCCCCCAGGTCGCCCGCCAAAATCATCTACGCCTCCGAACTAGAAAATCGAGCGTGCAGTGCGTGTACATGAACATGCGATGTCCCTACAGCGGGCGCCAGTGACGGCCATCGATAGCCGTCAAATCTTCGACCGCCCGCGGGCCATCGCTTCCGGCCGGATAATTCGGGAAAGGCGGCGGCGAGGCATTCTTCCATGCTTCCAGGATTGGGTCCACCAATGTCCAGGCTGCCTCGACGCTGTCGGCGCGGTCAAACAACGTGGCGTCGCCCCGGATGCAATCGTTAATAAGAGTGGCGTACGCGGGGCGCGAGCCACCGCCGAACGCATCCTTGTATTTGAAATCCATGGTGACGGGCTGAATGCGCATCTGCGCGCCCGGCGATTTCGCGCCAAAGGAAAGCGAAATTCCTTCGTCGGGCTGAATATTCAGTACCAGCGAATTGGTTTCGTGGTCTTCGCCGCGAAAGACCATGTGCGGTGCACTCTTGAATTGGATCGCAACCTCCGTGAGCGGCCGCGCCAGGCGTTTGCCGGTGCGCAGATAGAAGGGCACGCCGCTCCATCGCCAGTTATCCACTTGCAACTTCAATGCCACAAATGTATCCGTTGCCGAATCCGGCTTCACTCCCGGCTCCTGCCGATATCCCGGAACCGGTTTGCCGTTCTCCTGACCAGGCCCGTACTGTCCGCGAATCACATTTTTCCAAACCGATTCCTTGCTAAACGGACGGATGGATTGCAAAACTTTAATCTTCTCGTTGCGTACCGATGTCGCATCGAAAGTCGCCGGGGCTTCCATGGCGATCAGCGAAGTGAGCTGCAGGACGTGGCTCTGGATCATATCGCGCAGCGCGCCGGCAGATTCGTAGAACGCCGCGCGGCGTTCCACGCCCAGCTGCTCGGCGGCGGTAATCTGCACGCTATCAATATAGTTGCGATTCCACAGCGGCTCGAAGATGCCGTTGCCGAAGCGGAAGACCAGCATGTTCTGCACGGTCTCTTTGCCCAGATAGTGGTCAATGCGGTAGACCTGCGATTCGTCGAACGCTTCCAGCACTCGCTTGTTCAATTCTTTTGCTGATGCCAGATCGTGTCCAAACGGTTTTTCGATGATGATGCGCGCCCAAGATTTTTCGCTCTTAGGTTTGTTGAGCCCGGCCTGCTTCAGCTGCTCGATCACGTGCAGATAAACTTCCGGTGGCGTGGCGAGATAAAAAAGCCGATTCCCACCCAGCTGCCCTTCGCTATCGAGTTCTCCCAGGCGCTGCGCCAATCGGCGAAACGTTTCGGGATCGTCGTAATTCCCCGAAAAATAGCGCAGACATTTGAGGAACTCCGCTTTCTTGCCGTCGTCGGCCCCTTCTTGATTGCCGCTGGGCAGAAATTCGCCGGCCTTCTGCACGAAATCGTTGTCGGTCATTTCCGTGCGCGCGAAACCCAACAAACGAAAACGCGGCCCTAGACAAGCATGGAACGAAAGATCGTAAAGCGCGGGCAACAATTTGCGGCGCGCCAGATCGCCCGACGCACCAAACATCACAATCGCACACGGATCGGAAGGAACTTCGCAGAAGAAGCCGCCTGCTTGGGCAGTTTCGGAAGCAACGGTTGCTTTCGTATTCATGATGACTTTCCCGGTAGCCCGGCGCTATCCGGCCGGACTCACACATGTGTTTTATTAAAACAAAGGGCCTTCCACAAGAGCCTATCATAACTCTGCGAATGCCCTGCTACAGGACATCAGCGCAGGCCCGGTGCCGCTCGTTGGCGGACCCTCAACTGGAATTTCGCCCGCCGATGCAGTATCTTGAATTGCAGCACAGTCTGCAAGGAGACGTTCATGGCCGACGAGAAGAATTCAGGAAATTCGGGCGCAGGCGCCTCGGCGCAAGCCGCGCCGCAAGCACCACACATCGTGAAGTGCGTAAAGTTCGGCCGGGAAATGCCGGGCCTCGATCGCATTCCATGGAAGGGCCCCATCGGCCAGCGGATCTACGACAATGTCTCGAAAGAAGCCTGGAAGCTGTGGGTGGAACATTCCAAGATGCTGATGAATGAGTTTCGCCTGAATCCGCTGGATCCGAAATCGCAACAGGTGATGGAAGAGCAAATGGAGACTTATTTCTTCGGCGAAGGCGCGAAACTTCCCGACAGCTACGTGCCTCCCAAACATTAGAAAAATCGAACGCAGTTCCCTTCCGAATCGCGGCTTCAGCTCATGCGCACATTTGTATAGCCTGGCGCGAAATTCGCGCCAGAACCCGAGCGGTAGTGCGCTAAAATGAATGGTTCGGCAGAGAGGAGAATTAATCCCCGCATGAGCTCCGCAAAGAAAAACTCGTTTGGCACGCGAACCGCGCTGCGCTCGGGAAATGATTCCTACGACATTTACCGCTTAAGCGTGCTGGAGCGCGCCGGAATCGGCAATATTTCGCGGCTGCCCTTTTCCCTGAAAGTCCTTTTGGAAAATCTGCTAAGGCATGAAGACGGCCAGTTCGTTTTTTCCGAAGACATCCACGCGTTGGCGGGTTGGGATCCTTCGAGTGCGGCCGGAGCGACAGAAAAAGAAATTTCCTTCATGCCTGCGCGCGTGTTGCTGCAGGATTTCACCGGCGTCCCGGCGGTCGTGGACCTTGCCGCCATGCGCGAGGCCATGCGCCGCCTCGGCGGCAATCCGAAAAAAATCAATCCGCTGCTGCCCGCCGAACTGGTGATTGACCACTCCGTGCAAGTGGATAAATTCGGTGTCGAGGGCGCATTTGCGTTCAACGCCGATCTGGAAATGCAGCGCAATATCGAGCGCTACGCGTTTCTGCGCTGGGGTCAGAAGGGATTCCAGAATTTCAGCGTCGTCCCGCCGGACACCGGCATTTGCCATCAGGTCAATCTGGAATATCTGGCGCGCGTTGTATTCAGTCAGGAACACGAAGGCAAGCGGCTGGCGTTCCCGGATTCGCTGGTCGGCACGGACTCGCACACCACGATGGTGAATGGCCTCGGGGTCTTCGGCTGGGGCGTCGGCGGGATCGAAGCGGAAGCAGCCATGCTCGGCCAGCCGCTCTCCATGCTGATACCGGCAGTGGTCGGATTCAAATTGCATGGACGGCTGCCGGAAGGTGCGACGGCCACCGATCTGGTTCTCACCGTAACGCAGATGTTGCGTAAGAAAGGTGTCGTTGGAAAATTCGTGGAATTTTACGGCACAGGTCTTTCGAGCTTGACGCTCCCGGACCGCGCGACGATCGCCAACATGGCGCCAGAATATGGCGCGACCATGGGCTTTTTCCCGGTGGACAGCGAGACGCTCGCGTATCTGCGTTTTACCGCGCGCGATGACGAACGCGTTCGATTGGTCGAGGCCTACACGAAAGACCAAGGCCTGTTCCGCACGGATCAAACCGCGGACCCGATTTTCTCCGACCGGCTCGAACTCGATCTCGCCAGCGTCGTACCAACCATGGCCGGACCCAAGCGTCCGCAAGACAGCGTGCCGCTGACGCAAGCCAAAGCGTCGTTTGAAAAGACGCTGACCGCGCAGCCGAAACACGTCAGCGTGCAGAACAACGGCGACAAATTCGATTTGGCGGATGGTTCGGTTGTAATCGCGGCGATCACCAGCTGCACGAACACCTCGAATCCCTCGCTGATGCTGGGCGCCGGGTTGCTCGCGAAAAAAGCTGTCGAGCGCGGGCTGAAAACCAAGCCCTGGGTGAAAACCAGTTTCGCGCCGGGCTCAAAAGTGGTGACCGATTACATCGAAAAGGCTGGCCTCTGGCCGTCTCTCAACGCGCTGCGTTTCAACCTGGTCGGCTACGGCTGCACTACATGTATCGGCAACAGCGGCCCGCTGCCCGACGCCATCGGAAAAGCGATCAAGGACAATAATCTGGTCGCAGTCTCCGTTCTCAGCGGGAATCGAAATTTCGAAGGCCGCATCAATCCGCTGTGCCGCGCGAATTATCTGGCCTCGCCGCCGCTGGTGGTGGCCTATGCGCTAGCCGGGCGAATGGATTTCGATATCGTCAACGAATCGCTGGGGAACGACAAGGCGGGCAAGCCGGTTTATTTGCGCGATATCTGGCCGACGCCGGACGAAGTCGAGAAGACCATGCGCTCCTCTGTAACCAGCGAGATGTTCCGCAAAGAATATGCTGACGTCTTCACCGGCGACGAACACTGGCGCGCGCTGCCGATCCCCGAAGGCGATCTCTACGCCTGGGACGAAAAATCCACATACATCAAGCATCCGCCGTATTTTGAAAACATGCCGCTGCAGCCCGCCGCGCTGGAGGATTTGCACGGCCTGCGCGCGCTCGCCGTGCTGGGCGATAGCGTCACCACCGACCACATTTCTCCCGCCGGCTCCATCCCCGCGGATACGCCCGCCGGAAAATATCTAATCGCGCACGGAGTGCAGCCGAAGGATTTCAATTCCTACGGTGCCCGCCGCGGCAATCACGAAGTGATGATGCGCGGCACGTTTGCCAACATCCGTCTGCGCAATCTGCTGGCGCCCGGAACCGAGGGTGGGTGGACGATTCACCAGCCCGGCGCCGAGAAAATGCCAATTTACGACGCCGCCATGAAATATCGCGACGAGCATGTGCCGCTGATTATTTTTGCTGGGAAAGAATACGGCTCCGGCTCATCGCGCGACTGGGCCGCGAAGGGCACGATTCTGCTGGGTGTCCGCGCGGTGCTGGCGGAAAGTTTCGAACGCATCCATCGCAGCAACCTCGTAGGCATGGGCGTATTGCCGCTGGAATTTCTGCCGGGAGAAACCCTCGCATCATTGGGATTGACGGGGCTGGAGATATTCGCGATCGAAGGACTGGCGGGAAATTTCGAGCCGCGCAAGAAAATGAAGGTCACGGCGCACGATGCACAAGGCAAGGAAACTCGCTTTAACGCTTTGGCGCGTATCGACACGCCGTTTGAAGTTTCCTATTACCAGCACGGCGGAATTCTGCAGTACGTACTGCGCCAGATGCTATAGCGAACGTTCTAGCACGTCAGCGCGCACCGTCGCACCGGCTCACGCGCGGTGGCCGCTCAGATGCGGGTCGCCATGGTCTTTCAAGCGCAAGCGCAGAAACACGGGCGCCGTCAGCGCGAAGACCACCGCAAACACCACGAAAAATCCCAAACAGGCCAGCCAGAATTCCGCGCCCTTGTGCCGCAGAAACATCAGCGCCAGATCCCCCAAGCCGAAAGAAACTGCGAAAATCAATATCGCCGAAATCGGCTTCGGAGACAGCGCCGCCTGACAATGCGGGCAAACCACTCCGGAAAGGCCTGCGGGAGTCCAAAGCAATTTTGTGGGGATGTGTTCGTTGCATTGCGGGCAGGTCATGGCGGAACTCCTCCCGATCCAAAAGCGGCTACGGCCAGACAGCCGCGCCGGGTTGGCGCGCTGACGGGGCTAATCTACCACGAGTTGCACCGTAGTTGAATGCTGGAAGTTTCCGCCCACGCCTTGGATGGTGATCTGGTAGGTTTGCGGGGTTGGCCCGGTTCCGCCACCTCCGCTACCACCGCAGGCCGCCATCAGCCCAAGCAGCACCATCACCGTCACACACGCAAAGACCGTCCGCGCGCGTGAGCGATCGAATTTCTTCCGCGCTTTGAACAGAACAAAAATCGCAAGCATCGCTGCCAAGGAGAACTGCAGGGACTCGATTTTCGGCCAGCGCGGGCTCGCAAGCGGTCGCACCGGCAGGCTCGCTGCTGCCGGGACGGAGACCGCTAACGCCACGGTCGTTCCCGTGGCGGAAGTCGTCGCCGGGTTCGGCGTGAAATTGCAAGTGATGCCCGCGGGCGGGCTGCTGCAGGAAAGTTGCACCACGCCGCCAGGGTTTCCCACGGCGTTGAGGTTCACCTGGTAGCTCGCCGAACCGCCGGCGGTAGTCGCATTGCTCGCCGGAACCGTTGCGCCAAACGAAAAATCGCAAGTCGTACCGACGGAACTGAAAGTCAGCGAGTTCGTCGTGCCTAGCGTGGGATCGGAAACCGTTACCGGCATTCCGCCACCGCAATTCAGCGCAGTGGCGGGCGCCGCGGCCGTCAGGCTCGTCGAATTGACGAAGGTAGTAGGCAGTGCGCTGCCACTGAAATTGATCACCGATTGCGATGTGAACCCGCTGCCTGTGGCCGCCAACTGAAACGATCCGGAACCCACGCTGGCCGCTGTGGGGCTTAGCTCCGTTAACGCGAAACTCGGAAGATTGGGCAAGAGCAAACTCCAGAGGCCGCGGCCGTGCGTCGCCGCCACTAGCGTGCGCGACGTGTTGCGCAATCTGAGCGCCAGCACTTGCGAATTCGGCAAACCGGATTGCAGCACGCTCCAAGTGGTTGCGCCTCCGGCGGTGGCGTTCGCGCTGGCGTAAACGCCGGAATCGGTAGCGATGTAAATCGTGTTGTCCGTCGCATCGGTGGGATCAATCACAATGTCGTTCACGGGCACATCGGGCAAGTCACCATCCACCTGCAGCCAAGAGGCCCCGGAATTATTCGTGAAGAATACATGGCCCAGCCCATCGCATCCATTTACTCCCGGACAAGAAAAACCGGAATAGGCTGCGAACGCCGCCTTCGGATTGGCGGAATCCGTCGCGATGGCCGTCACGCTTCGTCCCGGTTGATTGCTCTGGTTCACCATGTGAATGTCCGTCGCGCCGCTCAGTGCTTGCGCGGACTGCCAGATCCGTCCATCGGATGTCCCCGCGTAAATCGTGTTCGAATTGCTCGGCGCCACGCTAATTGTGGTGACGAAATTCTGGCTGTTGTCGCTGGTCAGATCGGAAGTGATGGCCGACCAACTCGTTCCTGCGTTGGTCGTCTGGTACAAGCGATACGTGCCGAAATATAAATTTTGACTGTTCTTGTAGTCCAGAACGAGAGGGGGGATGAAATCGGCATTGTCCGTGAAATTGATTCCGCTGCTGTCTATCGCCGGCCAATTGATTCCGTCCATGCCCGGAACGCCGTTCAGGATGTTTTTAGTCAGCGTGCCGGGGCTGCTCAGATAGCTGCAAGCCGCATAAATCGTACTGGGCGTTTGCGGGTCAATCGCGGTATAGCCGCCATCGTAAGGACAAGCCTCGGTGCCACTCGCCACCAGTGAGCCGCTGAATTGCTGCACATCGTTTCCTTGCGTGCCGCCGTAGATAATCTGGTCGGTCGCAGGATGGATCGAAATCCCAGGATAAAACTGCGTCAGATTCAGCGAGGTGTTGGCAGTGCCCGTCTCGGTATTCAGGTCGGCCCAGTGCTGATTGCCGGGTGCCGTCGCGGGGTTGAACACATCTTGCGATGCCCATACGCCGCCGTCGTTGCCGGCAAACATCGCGAGCACCACGCCGCCGGAGCCCACCGCGAAATGCAGCGCGTGAATATCCACGTGGATCGAGGTCTCGTTGCCGCTGCCGTCCATGCTCATATCGCCCCAGGTATTCCCGCCATCCAGCGAGCGATACAGCGACGAATTGCCAATCTTGATTTTGCCGGCGTGCGGCTGCGCGGAACCGCCCGCAAACACCGTCTGTCCAGACGTGCCCGGGACCACGGCGAGTTTCATGTCGTAGAAACACTGCGGCGAGCAGAAATCCGGCAAATTCGAAGGGTTGGGAAAAATCGTGAGGAACGAAGGACCGCTACCATTGGGCTGAATTCCGCTGCCGGAGAGAACGCCGAGAAGATTATCTGAATTCGTGCTGGCGTCGGCGATCGCGGCGTACAGAATGGAAGTCGCAGGCGAACTGCCCGGAGCGATCGCCAGCGAAATGCTGCCATACAACGACGGCGTCGAAGCGGCGTCGAGTCCCGTCACACGATTCCAGGTCATTCCGGCATCCTGCGAGATATAGACGCCGTTGCAGGGCGCGCTCGCACAGGCGGCCTGCGGATCTGCGTCACCGTTCAGATCGCCGAGCGCCGCATAAACCGTCTGTCCTGACGAATCGCTAGGATCAAACTTCACGTCGGTCGCGGGATTGTAGGGCGGGCTGCTCGCCCCGCCACCCGGCTGCACACGGCTCCATGTATTCCCACCGTCAGTAGACCGCCACAGGCCCGAAGGCAGCGCTCCGCCTGCGGAAAAATCCGTTCCCTGCACCGCCGCCAGCACCACCGGATTCGTCTCATGCGGCTGCACAGCCAGTGCCGCGATGTAAGGCCCGCTCGCGCCCGGTCCCTGCGAAGCACTGCTCGTAAACGTGGAATCCTGCGTCCACGTTTGGCCGCCGTCGGAAGAGCGCAACACACCCGCGCCGTAAAGACTATCGTGCGCGTAGTTCGATTCGCCCGTGCCTACGAGAATCAAATTGCTTTGCGCGTGGCCGTTGAACGTCTCGCATGGCCGCGGAACCAGCGCCAGCGCTCCGGTGGAAAGCGACGGCTGGTTATCCGTGAGCGGTTGCCAGGTGACTGGATTGCCGCTCAACGCGTTGAAGCTCACCCACACGCCGCCGTCCGCGCCTCCCGCGTACACGGTGTTGCCCGTTGCGTCGCAAGGATCCCCGGCGAGCGCTGTCACGCGACCGGAAACATTCCCATAGAACTCGGTGTTCGCGGTGGGTTGCGGGCCAAGCGGCGTCCAGGAATTCAGCGAAGGCGAAATGGCGGGCCGCAGCGCGGCGGCGCGCTCAACGAAAGTGCCGTTCGCGCTGACCATATTCCGGTTCCGCGCGAATGCTTGCAACAAGAGATTGTTTGGGATATGGCCGTTCGCGCTGGCGCGCTGCCGAAAAAACCACTCAGCTCGCCTGCGCACCGGCTCAACGGAACCCGCCTCGCGCGCGGCGCGCGACCTGCGCAACGATATTTGCTGGGCGAGCAGCGGCCCCAGCGCGATGCTCAGAACCACGGCGCACAGCACGCCGAGAAATCCACGCCGGCGCCAGCGGTCTGCTGCGACGATTTTTTCGACAGCTCTGCCTACCCCACCTGCCCTGCCAACCCGGTCCGACAAGAATCACCACCCCGCCGCGAGCGCTATTGTAACCAAAATTCACGGGCTCGGGGGTTGTTTACTCACTATTCAGAAAGGAAACATCGCACGAGGAACCTAGTTGCAGCCCTTCAACGTGTAAATTCGCGAAGCGATTCAGTGGCGGTGCGGCCTGCCTTTCAGCTCGATCCTAGCTCTCAACGTGCAATACACCGGCGCTGGCCTTCGCCATCTCCTGCCAGCCGGAAAACTGCTCGGTGACGCCCAGCCTCTCCAGGTACTCCGGATCAATTGCCACCTGCGCCAGGGAACCGGATGACTGCGCGGCATCCGCAGCTTGATGCGCCAAGATATTTGAGATGTACACGATGCCAACTGCATCGAGGGAATCCTGCGGCACGCGATCGGGATGATGATGATGCGCCACCGCCTCCACCACCGGCGACGGCAGGCCCCAGATCCCCAGCAAATACGCGCCCACTTCGGCATGCGAAACTCCCATCAGCTCGGTTTCCACCGCATACAAAGGGAGCCCTTCGGTCTCCGCGCCTTCTAGCGCGCGCTTGAAATGCGCCGGGGCGCGCGTCGCTAGCACTAATTTGCCCACGTCGTGCAGCATGCCGGCGACGACGGCAATCCCGCGCACGTGCGCCGACGCGGGAATCTGTCCGGCGATTTTCGCAGTGAGTTGTGAATGCGCCTGGAGCTCTTCGCAAGAAAAACCCGGAAGCTGCGCCAACTGATCGAATATGGTGAAAACTCCCGCGGAAAGCACCAGGTTCTGCAGCATCTCAATTCCCAGAAAGCCCACGGCTGTTCTTACCGAAGAGACTTCCCGGGGCAATCCAAAAAACGCCGAGTTCACCAGCTGCAGAATTTTCGCGGATATCGCCACGTCCTGCTCGACAATGTGCACCACGTCTCGGATCGATGCCTCCGGTTCGGCAAGTTTCTGCCGCAGGGCCATATAGGTGCGCGGCAGCACCGGCAAGTCCTTCACCGAACCCACCAGGTTCGCCAGCAATTTATTGCTCAGGATGTTCGAAAGGCTCGTTGCGCGCTCCACCGCCACGCGCAACATATTCGGGTCGCACGGCTTCAGCAGAAACTGGTGCGCTACCGGCACGGCGCGCAATGCTTCGCCCAATTCCTGCGGAGCAGCAAGCACAATTCGCACAATCGCCGGATAGCGCTCGCAGATCGTCTTCATTAACGCTGCGCCGTCCATTCGCGGCATCGCAATATCTGAAACCACCACGTCAAATGGGGTCGCATCCAGCAGCATCAACGCAGCTTCGCCGCCTTGAGCGAAGGCCATATCCCACTGGCCCTTTTGCGGTTCCAGGATTTGCCGCAATTGCTCGAGCACCCTCGGCTCGTCATCCACGAACAGAATGCGCTTCATTCTCCGCACCTCGCAGGAGCACGCCCGGATGCAAATCGCCCGATCAGCAGCGGCCGGTTCGGATGTGCGCGCTCTCGCACGGGCACACGGGTACCGGCGCCAGTTCGCGCTCTGTACCGAACCACGAAGGGGATGCCTCAACGCAAAGAGGGATCTACGACTGAACCTGCCGGCAAAACACGCGGATGCCTATTTCCGCTTGCGGTCTGGCCGGCTGTTGGATAACGCAGCTACTGCCTTCATTATACGGCCGGAACTGAGGCGCATCGCATGGACGCGTCGCTTGGACGTGTCGCAAGAGTTAGACGCTTGTGAGTCGTGGAATCAAAATGCCCGTCGGTGGTATTGTATGCAGCGGCAAGCGCACAGGCGTAGCGGGTCGCTGGCGCCGAGACGAGCTATTGAAATTTTCCGGTCGCGTTGCAAAAAGGAGCTTATTCATGAAGCGAAAACTGGGGCTTTCGTTTGCCGTGCTCGCGGCATCGCTGCTCTTCGTTCTTTCCGGTCCCGTTTTGCAGTACAGCCATACCGCGGCAGCGCAGGCAGCGCAATCCACGGCTGCGGCTCCCAGCAGCGCCAGCCTGGTGGATCTGAATTCGGCCACCAAAGAGCAGCTCGACGCGCTGCCAGGGATCGGCGCGGCGTATTCGCAGAAGATCATTGACAACCGCCCTTATCGCGCCAAGACCGACCTGCTGCGAAAAAAAGTCGTCCCCAAAGCCACCTACGACAAGATCAAAGATTTGGTAATCGCCAAGCACACGGCGACCAAGTAGCCGCGCGGCTTCTACTTTGAATTGGTAGCGGCGCACTTTAGTTCGCCATCGATGTTGCGTCTATCACCGATGGCGGTCCCGCATCGCCGGACCGCCGCTACAACTGCCCTGCGCGGCGTGTTCTTCCTATCCATGAGCTTGGCGCTTCTATCTCCGCTGATCCCTACCGGCACCGAGCTAACCGCGATCCTGGTGGTCGTCAGCTTTTCCGCTGGTCTAAACGTGTACGCAACCGTCGGTATGCTCGGCCTGCTCGCGCGGTTCAACGTCCTGGCGCTGCCGCCCGTGCTGCACCTGCTGCAGGATTGGAAAATTATCGCGATCTGCAGCGTGCTGTTCCTGCTCGAGTTTATCGGCGACAAGATTCCGGTGTTCGATTTGCTCTGGAATGCCGCTCACACGTTCGTGCGCGTCCCGGTAGCGGCGTTTCTCGCCTACGCCGCGACCTCGCAATTGCCTCAGTGGGAACAGATCGCGGCCACGTTCGCGGGCGGATTGATCGCTCTCGCCGCACATGGCGGAAAGACGGCGGCGCGCGCAGCCATCGTGCATTCGCCCGAACCGTTTTCGAATTTCGCGCTGAGCACTGCCGAAGATGCGCTGGTGATTTTTCTGATGTGGATCGTCACGCGGCATCCCTACATCGCATCGGTGATCGTTTTGCTCGCGCTCTGCGTGATCGCGATCCTGATTCGCTTCGTAGTGCGAGCGCTGCGCACGCTTTTTAGTGACGCTGAAGCTTCGCTGTTCTCAAGGGGTTCTGGCAATTCCCTGCACTAAACCGCGCCAGTCCTTCACCTGCGCTCGATTTGATCGTTAGCGCCGCGATCAACAAAATCTCGGGCTATTGCGGCGTCTTCTTCTTCCCGAACAAACCACCGAGGGCGCCGGCCGCCGCCCCGGTCGTGCCGCTTCCGCCGGGCACGCGATTCTTCGCGGCATTTACCGCGATTGCTTTCGCATCGGGAATCACCTGCGGATTCGACGTGGTTCCCTGCACGATAAATGGAATTCCGTTGCTCGAACCGCTGCCCCCTCGCCCACCGCCTGCGAGCGCAGTAACCATGCCGAGCTTGCCGCCACCCACTGCGCCGCCTGCACCTGCCCCGCCAACCGCGCCAGTTAGCGCTCCCGCGGCGCCCGATAGATTCGCCACCAGCTTAAAATTGAGCTGTCCCGCCGCGCTGACCGTTCCATTTCCCGTCACCGTTCCAAGCGAAGGCATTACCAGATTCAAACTATCAATCTTCGTTCCCGATGGATCGTTTCTCACGGTGGCGCTCAGCGTTTGAATATCCGTATCCGATCCACCGCCGCCGCTGCCGCCGAGTCCGGAAAACGACCCAAGCGCCCCAAGTTTCGATTTCAAGCTGAATCCCGCCAGCTTCGCATTCGAAAGATTGATCGGTCCGGAAACTACCAGCTTGTCCACAGGGCCGCTCACCGTCAGGTTCGCGGTGAGCGACCCACCCTGCAACTTTGAGCCGGGCGGCACCACGACTCCCACCGCTGGGAGAAATCCCTGCAAATCAGTCACCGGCATGGCCTGCGCGTTCAGACGCATATCGAGCTTGGCCGTCTCCGACGCAGTGTTGTAAGCACCGTTCAAACGTGCCAGCGCATTGCCGATGTGAATGTCTCCCTGGTTCAGATTTCCAGATCGGCTCTTCAGCGCGTAAGTAGTGGCGTAATCAACATTCAACGGAACAGAAGAAGGCTCGCCCGCCGCGGAAAGTTTCAGCTTCGTCGCCTTCACCGTGCCTTTGGAATTCAGCTGGCTCCCGTCGGAGCTCAGGTCGCCTTTGAAGTCCACCACCCCGCCGATTCCAGAGGAAGCATCGAGAAAGCCGGTGCTCGCCAGATCCAGGTGCTGCACTTCCAGGGTTGCGCTCAGCGGCGTCAACGACGCATCCGCCGAATTCATCGGCCCCGCTTTCCCTGCCAGTTTTAAGGCGGCGTTTCCGGGGCCCGTAGCCGTCAGCTTGAAAGGAAATTGCGAAGTGTAGGAAAGATCGGAGGCTTCCAGGTCAACGTTCTGATAGATGCTCGGCTTCGCGCTGGAACCCGCAGCGCTCACGATAATTTTCCCATTCTCGATGCTGAGTTTCCCGACGCTCAACTTTTCCGCGCTGGACGCGCCGCCCTGACCCGGCACTGGGCTCTTCGCGGCGCCAGCATTCCCGCCCAAGGTCGAATAGTTCCAGGTTCCGTTCGCAGCGTGGATGAGATTTACTTCCGGATCCTTCACGCTGAGCGAACGCACTTCCAGCTTCTTCGAAAAAATTAGCGGTAGCAGTTCAACGCCCACGCTCAGCGACTTAGTCGTCAGGAACGGCGACTTGCTGAAGGCGGGATCGTCCGCAATCGAAACATCCGAGACCGTAACTCCACCCGAAAAGATCGACAGACTGATGTCACCAATTCCAACTTGGCGGCCGAGAGCCGAGGCCAACTGTGTTTCCAGGGTTGGTTTAAACTGGTTGGCGTTAATGAACAGCGGCAGCGCCAGAACGATCAGCAACAAGACTAAGACGATGCCGCCGGCAATCATGAGGGGCTTTTTGTTCATGGCGTGCCTCCAAAAGAGCGTCCTGCAACGCACCGAGGCCGAGGGTTGGCTCACAGCCGCCCCATCGGCCGAATGGAAGGCGCTCATCATACTCCCGGGGCACGGCATCCAACAATTGCGACGGCAATCCCCCCGCGCGCCCGCAAGCGCGAGGCGCAAATTGGAAGCGCGAAGAAACCGCCGACGCTCTTCTACCGCTCGCTGCGCGACTGCCCCTACGAATTCACTAGGGTGCAGCGCGAAACCATGCTATGTTTGGGCTGCGTTTGTTGCTCTTGTAACACCTTTAGATTCGATTGAAGGGGCTGCAAGTTCACACTTGCAGCCTCTTTCGCTTTACGGCTGGAGGCGGTCGAGAAGCAAACAAATAGCTTAAAAAGAAGGAAGTAAATCAGTGAGAGAACAAGGAACAGTAAAGTGGTTCAATGCCAGCAAGGGCTTTGGGTTCATCCAGCGCCAGTCCGGCGAGGACGTTTTCGTCCACTTTTCGGCCATTCAGGCGGAAGGTTATAAGTCGCTGAACGAAGGGCAAGCGGTTGAGTTCGAAGTTACCCGTGGACCGAAGGGTCTGCAGGCAGCGAACGTCACTAGCCTCTAGTCGAAGAGGGGCGAGCCGGCTTTTGCCGGTTCGCCCTTTTTTTTCGCACGCGCAACATCGGTCTTAGGAGCCTCGTTGAAAGCACTTCCCGAAGGGCAGTACATCAAGCACTTCCAATACGGCTTGGGCGTCATCACCGAATCCGATAACGACCGCACTTCTATCGATTTCGATCTGCACGGCATGAAGAAGTTCGTTACCAGCATCATGGTCGTCGAGATCGCCGAAGGCACACCGCCGAAGCGCAAGCGCGCCAAGCGCGTGAAGAAAGTCGCGGCGCCGGTAGCCGTGGCGGCCGCTGGAAAATGAGCAACAACAACGTCATCGTGCAATTCGTCGGTTTCGAGGCCAAGCCCCAGGGCCGTGAATATACCTTCACCGTTCGCGAATCCGCGACCGAACCGCGCGAATTCACCCTGACCATTCCCAACGAAGCATTCAACACCCGCCGCGTCCGTTTTCAGGATGCGCCGGACATCTGCTCCCACCGCCTGCACTTGGAGCTCGCCGCGACGGAAAATCATCCCGTAAAGACGCATTTCAATCTGACGGACGACGAGCTCGAAGCCTATCGAACTTCCCACATGCAGAAACCGCCGAAGTACCCCTACGCACCGAAGAAAGACGATCAAGAAGCCTAGTTTTCGCGCGCATCCAGCACGAAAAATTCAAGAGTGGATTCGAGTCTTGGGTAAGGCACCTGTAGCGGCGTCCACCGCGGCGGGCGCCAGCAGTGTTGCGCCGACGATCAATTGCGGTCCCGCGGAGCGGGACCGTCGCTGCTAAGACCTCGCGCCTATGCGACCTTCGTCACCACCCGCCGCGCCGCCAGCGAAATCATCAACCGCGTCACACCGCTAAAGAAAATGCTGATTCCAACGAGCGTGCCCACCACCCATTCGGTGCTCGACGGCCAGGTCGCCCAAATCATTCCGCCGAGGATCAGCGTCACAATCCCATCCATTAGGAACCAGCCCGACCCGGCAGCCGGCCGGTGCTGAAAATACAGCACGATCTCGAACACTCCCTCGAGCAGCAAATAAAACGCCAATGCCAGGGTCAGTGTGGCCAACCCGCGCGCGGGATGATCCAGCAGGTAAATCGCCACGCACAGATACAGAATCCCTAGCAGCACCTTCAGCAACACGCTCCCGGTACGCCGCGTGAACCACGCAAAAACAAAATGAGCCACCGCCGCGAAAATCAGCATCCAGGCCACGAAAATATTTACGGCGAGGCCGGCCTCCAGAGGCATGGCAATCGCCAGGATTCCGGCCACAATCATCACCACGCTCACAAAAATGGACCAGCCCACCGCCTTTTTCGCAATATCGGAAATATTAGAATCGCTCATAATCGTCCTCCCGCACATTATCGTGCCTCGGGGCACCACCGCGAAATCGTTATATCACTACTCGCCGGGATTCGGGCACATTGCTGTCGCCGCTGCTCTTGAATTTGTAGCGGCCGCCTGCTCTTTCTTAGGCGGGCGCCGCTGACGTTGCCTTCGAATTCCTAAATCACGCCGCAGCACCATTTCTCCAGCGCTCAGCGTGTTGACCGGCCGCCGTCAACTCATCTCGTGATATGTTTGCATCAATGCAGCGCACACCTTCGCACCCGCCGAGGCGCCCTTCTTGACGCAGCACAGCCACGCAAACGCGACCAGCCCTGCTGAAAACGAAATCGTGGAAAACAATCCGCGGACGGAGCCGAACCGAACGATCCTCGCGCAATCGATCGCATTCGTGCGGCAATACGTGTTGCGACTACTGCTGATTTCCGCCGCTGTTCTCGCGCCTGTTTTCTGGCACCGCAATATCGCTGCCGGCGATTTGGGCAGCCACCTTTACAATGCGTGGCTCGCGCAACTCATCCGCAACGGCCACGCGCCCGGCCTGTGGCTCGCACCGCGCTGGAACAATGTGCTTTTCGACTATCTGCTCGTTGGGCTCGGCCGTTTTGTATCGCTGCACACCGCCGAAAAAATTTCCGTGTCGCTCGCCGTGTTGATTTTCTTTTGGGGTGCCTTCGCGTTCAGCTGCGCCGCCAGCAGGCGCGCGCCCTGGCTGCTCTGCCCCACGATCGCCATGTTCAGCTATGGCTATTCCTTCGAAATGGGCTTCCTGAATTTCTACCTCTCGCTGGGCCTGGCGTTTTTCGGGATCGCGATTTTCTGGCGTGGCCGCGGCTGGGAACGCCTGATCCCCATCGCGCTCGCGCCCCTCGCGATGCTGGCGCATCCGCTGGGCTTCGCATGGCTGGTCGCCGCGTCGGCGTACGTGGCGATCGCGGAAGCGATTCCCCTGCGCTATCAGATTTTGCTTGTGGCTGCGGCGGGCGTGGTGCTGTACGCCGCGCGCTATTATTTTTGGCACCACGATATCGTGCAGGCTCGCGACGATCCTTTCTACTTTTTCAACGGCTCGGATCAATTGCTTCTATTCGGCCCGCGCTACGTGATTCCGGAATTCGCGCTACTGATTTTCATTTTGTGCGCACTCGCCACAGCATTCTTCAGCCGGCCCTGGGGCAAGCTCAACTGGGGGCAGCTCGCGATTCCACTGCAGCTCTACATAATCGTCGTGCTGGCAGTAATCCTGCTGCCCGATGGCATCCGTTTCCCGCAGCAACCATCCGCGCTCGCGCTCCTCACTGAGCGCCTCACCTCGGTTTCCGCGGTATTGCTCTGCACCTTGCTCGGCGCGTTGCAGCCACGCAGGTGGCACGTGCTCGCGTGCGGCGCGATCGCCGCTATATTTTTCGCATTTTTGTATCAGGATACCGGGACCATCAATTACATGGAGGCGCAAGTCGAGCAACTCGTACGCACCGTGCCGCGCAACTCGCGCATTTTCGCCACTCTTAAACCGCCGTTCCCCGAATCGCGCATCCTGGTGCAACATATCGCCGATCGTGCCTGCATCGGCCACTGCTTTAGCTACGGCAATTACGAGCCGGCGTCAGCCCAATTCCGCGTGCGCACGACGCCGCACAACCTGTACGCGATGTTCAGCTTTGATGACGCCGTGAATATGGAGGACGGCTCCTACGAACTTCAGCCCGAGGATTTGCCGGCCTACCAGGTATATCAATGCAGCGCGGACCAAAAACAACTGTGCATCCGGCCACTCGAAGCCGGCGAAATGAACGATGACCTGGGAATTCATCCCGACGAAGAATAATTGCAAGGAGCCATCGCACAAATAGGTGACTCGAAAGCGCGCGGCTTTAGCCACTGAAGCCGCACGTTGCGATCGTTGCTTGAGGTTTTACGGGAGATCTGAAAGATGAGCACGAAGCGCGAACGCCTGTTCGCCGACGAATTGGCCTCCCAGGATTCGCACTTTGCAGCCGAAAACGGCATTGCTTGCGTCCAGAATTTTTACTCTGGTTCCACATTCGACGAGCAGCAGCTTTTCGGCAGCGACCAGAAGAGAAATCCCCAGGTCGTCCTTTGACGCTTCGCAATCGCGCAGTTCACGAAGAATCTCCTCCGTGACCGGCAGCAGCACATAATTCCGGCCGTCCTCGTCGCGGATGGTGGCGACTTGCCCGACCCATTCGGCGCGAGACTCAGCAACGGCCGGTGTCGTATCACGAACAGAAGTCGAATCCTTCGCCGCAGCGGCCACCTGAATCCTTTCCACAGCGGCGATAAAACGGTAACCGCGGCGCGGCAGCGTCTCGATATAACGCGGATTCTTGTGCGAATCGCACAGCGCCCGCCGCAGCGTCTGCACGGCGGCGTTCACGCCGTGCTCGAAATCCACGAACGTGTCTGCGGGCCAGAGCCGGCTCTGCAATTCCTTTCGCGTGAGTAATTCGCCGGGCTGTTCCAGCAGCAACGCGAGAATCTGAAAAGGCCGCCCGGCCAGCCGAATCTTCCGGCCGTGCTTGCGTAGTTCGCCGCTGCGAAGATCAACATGGTAGGCGTCGAAAGATAGCCTACCTTCGGAAGGGAGTTCGTCGCGCATCAGAGAAGCTGGGGCGACGCAGTTTACTTCGAGCGCGACGAGAACTCAAGCCAGCACGCGAGAATCCGCATAAGCACTGTATTTTCAATCCCCTATGGCTTTATCTCCCTTTTACCAACAAACGACCTCCGTTGCATTGAACGTTTTAGGGTTTCAGACGAAACTGCGCGTGCACTGAGGATCTAAATGAAAGTTTCGAACTCAAAGATCGAAAGCAAGAAGGAGATGAAAATGAAAATGACTACGGTAGTGAAGATTTCGTTGTACACAGCGGCTCTGGGATTCGCCTGCATGCTGCCGGTAACGGCGCGCGCGCAATCCGAAGTGATGCCGGACTCTTTCCCGTTCTCCGCCGATGAAGCCCACGCCGCGCGGCCCGCGCTGGTAGCGGAAATAGACGACGTCAACCAAACACAGGACAACTTTCAAGGCAAAGTCACGCTGCCTTACAACGCGAAGTGCGCCGGCAAAAATTTGAAAGCCGGCCAGTACTTGGTGTCCGTGAAGTTGCAAGGGACCAGCCATGTGCTCAGCATCCGCGGCGACGGCGCAGACCTAAACATACGCGTGCGCGAAGTGCCGACGAAGTATCGGGCCAACCAGAGCGAGTTGGTGGTGCGAAATTCGGGCCATGGCCGCACGCTGGCGGCGGTGTCGGTCGAAGGGCTCAACGCAATGTTTGACCTGGGCGCGAACGCAACCCAGGCCCTGACGGAACGGCTGCCGATTTCATAGTTTGCCCAGCCCTGGCGCCCCGTTGGCGAGCACGGCGCCGACGGGGCGTTAGTGTTTTTGGCGCGCGGTCCAAGTCCACGCCTCGCAATTTTTATCCCACCCGCAAACCCAGCAGCCCAGTGGATCCCGGCTAACGCTCGTTGCAAACGCACGTCCGTCTAAGCCTATAATGTGCGCGCAGTCGGGATCTGGGAGGTGACCTCTGGAACGACTCCTGGGTTGGGTTTGGCAAGACCTTCGCTACGCCGTCCGCAGCCTCCACAAGGACCGCCGCTTCACGCTGCTCGCCGTGCTCGCCCTCGCGCTAGGAATCGGCTCCGCTACCATCATCTTCAGCGCAATCTACGGAGTTCTGATCAACACCTTTCCGTATCAGGACGCCCACCACCTCGTCAATTTTGAGATTCACAGCCCGGCTGATTCCGGTAGCGTAGGTCGCAACGCATACACGATTGCAGAATTTCTGGACTACCGCGAACAGAATCATGTCTTCACCGACGTCAACGCCGGCTTTGGCGGGTTCGGCAACACAAAAATTCTCTACGCTACCGGAAATGGCTCTGTCGAGTTCAATGGCGGCTATCTGAGCGCGAATACGTTTGAATTTTTCGGCGTCTCTCCGCTGCTGGGCCGCCTGCCGACGCCCGAAGATACCAAACCGGGCGCCACTCCGGTTTTCACGATGAGCGAAAGGCTCTGGCGCGAGCAATTCAATCGCGATCCGAACATTCTCGGCAAAAGCTTCACACTGAATGGTGTGCCCAGAACTCTAGTCGCCGTCATGCCTCCTCGCTTCCGGCCCGGTTGGAACGAAATACTCATTCCGTTTCCCCTGGATAAAGGCCAGATCGCGAACGACCCGACTTTCGCGAAAGAATATGTGTGGCCTTTGGGGCATCTGAAGCCCGGCATCAGCATGAAGGCTGCCGCAGCCGACCTCGATGTGGTGGCGCACAACCTCGCAAAAATTTATCCGAAAGAATATCCAAAAGAATTCAGCGTCATCACCTGGACGCTCGCCGATGCAGCGTTAGGTCCCTTCCGCGAGCTGTTATACCCGTTGATCGCCGCTGTGCTGTTGCTGCTTCTCATCGCCTGCAGCAACGTCGCAAATCTTCTGCTATCGCGCGCTACGGCGCGAGACAAGGAGATCGCCATTCGCGCGTCCATCGGTGCCAGCCGCGGCCGGCTGATCCGTCAGTTCCTGGTGGAGAGCTCCGTGCTCGCCGGAACTGGCTGCGCGGCTGGATGTTTGCTGGCTTACATCGGCATCAAGTGGATGGTGCCCCTCATTCCCTACTACTATTTTCCGCAGGAGGCGGTGATCGAGCTGAACCCGACGGTGCTTCTGTTTTCGTTGGCGGTGACGGTGCTAACGACTGTCCTCTGCGGAGTCACACCTGCGATCCACGCCTTTCGCGGTGAGCTCCAATCGCGCTTGATGGGCGCCAGCAAAGGCTCGGGCGGAGGCTTTCGCCACGGCAAGCTTCGGGCTGTGCTGGTCGTCTCGGAAGTGGCACTCTCGATCGTGCTGCTCGTTGGGGCGGGGCTGATGGCGCGCACATTTTTCAAGCTGACGCACATGAATCTTGGTTTCAATCCTCAAAGACTCTTTGTCGCCCAGGTAACTCTTCCTAGAGCCCGCATCGACGCAGTGACCAAGAAAAAACTGTTTTATCAGCAATTTCTTCAGCGCGTTTCGGCGGTTCCGGGTGTCGTCGCTGTTGCGGAAACCATTTCCCGTCCTCCTTACGGCGGAGCCCCTTCGGAATTGAATGTCCTTGGGAAAACTCATTCCGAAAACTGGCAAACCCTCCTCGATGCTTGCAGCGAAGACCTTTCCCAAGTCCTCGGCTTGCGAGTGTTACGGGGCAGATTCCTATCCGATGCAGACGTCAACTCCGCGCGCCACGTCGCGGTAATCAACCTCACGCTCGCTCACAAATACTTCAGCTATGACGATGCGGTCGGACAGCAGCTCAAATTCGGGCTTCTGGATCAGCTTCCGGACGCTCCCCATGACGCATCCTTCGAAATTGTCGGTGTAGTATCGGACGTCAGCAACGACAGTTTGCAGCGGCCTCCTATGCCGCAGGCATACATCCCTTTTTCCGTCGTCGGATTTGGTGGCGGCACGATCATTGCAAGAACGGCCGTTGCTCCTGCATCCCTGGCAGCCACTATTCATCAGCAACTCTGGGCAGTTGATCCCGATGCCGTCCTGGTCGAACCAGGTTCGCTCGACGCGATTCTGAATAAAGAGGAGTATGCATCTCCACATTTTGAACTCGTCGCCCTCGGCGCATTCGCTGTGATCGGCCTTGTGCTCATTGTCATCGGAGTGTTCAGCGTGATGGCCTATTCGGTTTCGCTGCAGACGCACGAGATCGGCATTCGTATGGCGCTGGGCGCGCAGAAAGGCAACATCCTCGCGATGGTCCTGCGCAATGGACTGACTCTGATTGTGACCGGCATCATCCTGGGAGTTCTCGCCAGCCTAGGGTTGACGCGCTTTATTGCCAGCCAGCTGACGGGCATCAAGCCCACCGATGCGTGGACCTTCACCACCGTCGCGGTGATCATTCTCGCGGTCGGCTTGGCCGCCTGCTTCTTTCCAGCGCGCCGCGCCACGCAGGTGGATCCGCTCGTCGCGTTGCGTTACGAATGAAACAGCTGGAATTGCGAGCCGCGCTCTGCTGCGGTATCCTGCTACTCGCATAGCGACGCGAGAACCGAAGACCCTGAGGTGACAAGATGCGCATTTTGCGAAGTGGAATGCCCCGCGCCTACTTTATAGGATTGGTGGCCCTGCTGATGACCGCTTCCCTTTTTGCAGCTTCGAGCATCTACGAATTTACGCTGCCTTCGATTGACGGCAAGCCCCTGCCCCTCGCGAATTTCAAAGGTAAGGTGGTGCTGGTGGTGAACGTCGCCAGCCGCTGCGGCTTCACTCCGCAATACAGCGCGCTGGAATCCACTTACGAAAAGTTCAAGGACCAGGGCTTCGTGATCCTCGGCTTCCCTGCCAATAATTTCGGCAGCCAGGAACCTGGCACCAACCAGGAAATCAAAACCTTCTGCCAGACGAAGTACAGCGTCAGCTTCCCCATGTACGCCAAGGTTTCGGTGACGGGCGACGACCAGACTCCGCTCTACGCCTATTTGACCAAGCAGGCCAATCCCGCGCTCACCGGCGACATCAAATGGAATTTCACGAAGTTTCTCGTGGACCGCAACGGAAATGTCGTCAAGCGCTTCGAGCCAGACGTCACACCAGATTCACCCGAGGTGATCGCAGCAATCGAGAAGGCTTTAAAGTAGTAGAGAAGTTGATGCCCGTCCCGCGGATGCGGGACGAACTTGATGGCGCACAACGTGCGGCGTTCGTCATCCCGAGCGTAGCGAGGGATTTGCTTTTTTCTGGACGGGCCAAGTAACCGCACAGCTCCGCACGCGGCGTCAGGCCGCGTTACGGCAACAATCCAAACACAGCCACGCTATTCGGCGTGCCCACGTAAACTTTCCCATTCGCAATCATCGGAGTAATGAATTTGTTGTCCGCAAAATGATCGCGATTGTTCGCCGCCTGATTGCTGTTGTACAACTCCGTCGCGAGGTTCGTCGCGTCGTAAGCGTGCAACACGCCCCCGCCATTATTCTCCACCGCCCACACAATTCCCGCGGAGGTCCCGTTCGCCGAAATGCTCGGTGTCGTGCCCGGATATCCGAAGCTCTCCGAAGTCAAAGAACTCGCCGGCGTGCTCAGTTTCGCATTCGCGATGGAAAACGCTCTCAGGTGGTCCCCTACCGCGCCGTAGTACACCACGTTGTTGAAATAAGCCGGCATGGACCAGACTCCGCCGCCCAGCCCGTTCGAATCGATTTCCTGATAAATAGCGCTGTCGTTGTTCGTATTGAATTTGCCCATCAAATTGCGATTCGCTACGTAGATGTGGCCGTCCTTGCCCGCGCCCACCGCCAGTTGCCACGTATTGTTCTGTGTGTCTTGCAAATCGGGCAACAGCATCTCGCCGCCGGATCCCAAATCTTCATCCGAGTTCGATTCCGAGTCGGTGTTGAACATCGTGAAATAATCGGCGACGCTCAGGCTGTTTCCGGCGGTCGAAATCTTGATGAATGCATTGCCGTAGTCACCGTGCTCGGGGAATCCGCTTCCATTCAGCGTGTCGTCAAACGTTCCATTCGCATCGAGAAAATAAATGTTGCCCGAAGCATCCGCCGCGGGACCGTCGCCCGCCATCCAGATCGCGCCCTCGCTGCCATTGGGCGTCACGTTCAACACGCTCGATTGCGCGAGCGTCGTTTCGTTGTAGCCCATGATCCATCCCTGATACGGCCCATCGTCGCAATGCGAAGCCCACGTAGTGTAAATTACGCCGTTCAGCAGCAGCAACGCGGCGCGTTCCTTGTATTGCTTGGGATCGAAGGTCGTCGTGCCGCTCGTCGTGGGAGAGGTCGCCTGTACGGTAACGGGGCTTCCGCTGATTTCGCCACCAGTAGTAAGGTCCAACGCGTGCAGCCGCTGATGATAGTTCCCGTTGTTGTCGAGCGACATCCCGACCAGGAAAATCTTTCCATGCGTACCCGCGCTCAGGTCAATCACAGGCGTCGAGGTAATCCCGATAATCGGCGAGACCTGTCCGCATCCGCGGTTATCGCTCGCAGTTTCGTTCGCGCCGAGGACGGAAACGTGCCACAACTGCGCAAACGTATCCGCATCGAAGGCGTAAACGGAATCGTTCTCGGTGACCACATAAACAACGTTGTGTGTGCCACCCGCAAGCGAGAGATTCGAGACGTACAGAGGCTCCGCATCCACGCCGCCATCCACCGACAGATTCCCCACCAATCCGAAATTTGCGGATTTCACGTTCGCGGTCGTCAGCGTGCTTTCATTCAGATTCTGACCCGTCCGCGCTACGTCGTTGTGATAAGTCAGCACATTCACAGTGCTAGCTTGTACCGCATTCACGGTCAGCGTCACAGTCTGGCTGGTGGCGGTGTTAACCACATTGGTCACCGTCACATAAATTTGCGCGCCGGTTTCTGCCAGCGTGGATTGCGAGATCGTGTAGGTGTTTGAATTCGTTCCCACCGCGCTTCCGTTCGTGAACCATTGATAGGTCAGCGGTGCCGTGCCCGTTGCAGTCACAGTAAACGTCGCCGGCTGCCCAGCAGTCACAGTCGCGTTCGCCGGCTGCTGCGTGATCGCTGGAGCAACCGGCGCCGCCGGATTCACGGTCAGCGTCACGGTATTGCTCGTCGCGTTTCCCGTTGCGTTGCTCACCTTTACATAAATCTGCGCCCCACTCTGCCCGGTGGTCGTCTGTGCAATCGAAAAACTACTGGAATTTGTTCCCGCCGCCGTGCCGTTCATGAACCACTGATAAGTCAGAGGCGCAGTGCCCGTCGCAGTCACCGAAAACGTGGCAGGCTGCCCCGCGGTCACGGTGTCGTTCGTGGGCTGTTGCGTGATCGTCGGAGTACTCGCCGCTGCATTCACGGTTAACGTCACGGTGTTGCTGGTCGCGCTCCCCGTCGCGTTGCTCACCTTTACATAAACCTGCGCCCCACTCTGCCCGGTCGTCGTCTGCGCAATCGAAAACAGGTTCGAATTCGTACCAGCCGCCGTGCCGTCCATAAACCACTGATACGTCAAAGGCGCGGTACCGGTTGCCACCACTGAAAATGCCGCCGTCTGTCCCGCAGTCACAATATCGTTCGTGGGCTGCTGCGTGATCGTCGGAGCAGTAGGCGCTGCAGTTACGGTCAACGTCACGATGGCGCTCGTAGCCGACCCGTCGGTGTTCGTCACCACAACGTAAATCTGCGCGCCGGTCTGGCCTGCAGTCGTCTGCGCAATCGCAAACGTACTCGAATTTGTTCCCGCCGCGGCTCCATTCATGTACCACTGATAAGCGAGCGGCGCGCTGCCCGTCGCTATCACGGAAAAAGTCGCGGTTTGACCTGCCGTCACCGACTGGCTGGCCGGCTGCTGCGTGATCGTCGGGGCTGTGCCGCCGGGATTGGTCTTGAAACCTGGAGGAGTGCCGGCGTATCCGCAGGCGAATTGAGAAACGCACATCCCCGTCAGTAGAGCGCACAGAAGCAAATGCTTGGGATTTCTCAAGTAGCAGACCTCGCTGATTATCTGTTAATCCCGGAGACGAGAATAACTCATGGTCCGCCGCGCAAACTCAACGCGTTGTAGTCCGTCGCCCGCCCTGGGCTTCACGCGAGAAAAGCGGTGGCACTAATGTTACGTACCAGATGCGTTCGAATCACCTGCCCAACAGGGCAGTTTCGGAACAGTGTCCGAAACGGACCGGCCAACCCGAATCATCCGGTCACAGCCTGCTTCGACCGGCATGACTCGACAAATCCTCTCGAAGACTCGTCGGATCCAAAAGCAACCGACCTATTTTCAGCAATTTATATGACGGAGAGTTTGCGCTCTGATGATTGCTGCGACAATCCGTAGATCGCTGTATCCGCGTCCTCTGTCTCATATTACTAGCCGAACATTGAGCCGGAAATGGACTCTGAGCAAACTCAAGTCCATCGACTCCAAAGGATTTGCGTTGGTCCCGCGAGGAGAATTACAGTCCGCTTACCGCAACGGCGCTAATTCTTGGCTACCAGTACCACAGCCAAAAGCACGGCAACATAATGGCAGATACTCCCCGCCATCACGAATACATGCCATATGGCGTGGCCATATCGCAGGCGGGGCGCAGCGAAAAATGCCACACCGATCGTGTACATCAGCCCGCCCGCAACGAGCCAGGCAATTCCCGGCGTCGAGACGTGCAGCATCAGGGGCTTCATCGCTATGATGGCCAGCCAACCCATTGCCAGGTACACCACAGTTGAAAAAATCTTGAAGTGATCGACGAACCAAAATTTCAGCAGGATGCCCGCCATCGCCAGGCCCCATATCACGCCCAGCAGCGACCATCCCCACCCGCCCCTCAAATTCACCAGCAGGAACGGCGTGTACGTTCCGGCGATCAGCAGATAGATGGCGCAATGGTCGAAAATCTTCAGCGCGCGTTTGAATCGCGGCGAGGCGATTCCGTGGTACAGCGTGGACGCCGCGTACACACAGATCAGTGTGCTGCCGTAAATCGCGCAACTCACAATGCGCAGCGCGCTGCCGTGCATTATCGCCAGCGTCAGCAACACCGCGAAACCGGCAATGCTCAGCACCAGCCCCACGCCGTGCGTGATGCTGTTGACCAGCTCTTCCGCGTCCATCCGCATTGAGTTGTCGCGAGCCATGTTCGTCCTACAGCGCTATTGTTCGCGCTCGCAACGTAATAAGCAACCGTACCTTTGGATGCATCCGATTCACGGGAGGCGCCGGAGCAGAAATGACGCGATGAAGAAGCGAGGACGATGGTGCGCATGGCGCGCAGAGAAAGCCTGCGGTTACCCCGTTTCAGCGGTAAAAGGCTCGCGCCGAACCGCGCCGCCAGCGCCAGCCCCATGCGTCCGCCCATAAATCCACGCTCCGAACCGATACGCCAGCAATATTCCCACGATCACCGCGTACTCGAGGGGTTTGCGGTGATCCGATTTCACCAACCAGTAATAATGAATCACGCCCAGAACCGCGCTCAGATAAATCGCGCGATGCAACGTCTGCCAGCGCTTCCCGCCCAGCCGCCGTATCATCCCGGCCGTCGAAGTCACCGCCAAAGGAATCATCAGTACGAACGCCGCAAATCCCACGGTGATGAACCGGCGCTTCTGCACGTCCTTCCACATTTCCGACCACGCAAAAAACTTGTCCAGGCCAATCCAAGTGCCGAAATGCAGGCAGCCATAAAAAAACGCAAAAAGCCCCAGCATTCGGCGAAAACGAATCAATTGCGGCTGCCGCAGAATTTTTCGCAGCGGCGTGATCGCCAGCGTGATGATCAGAAAACGTATCGTCCAATCCCCCGTTGCATGCGTTATGAATTCGATAGGGTTCGGCCCGAAATCCATATTGTCCGGAAATCCCGCCAGGCCATTGTGAAACGCGCGCCACAGCAATTGTCCGAAAGGGATCAGGCACGCCAGGAACACCACCACCTTGGTCCATTTGCTTGTGAGGATGGAATTCACGCGAGGTTCACGCTCAATAATACTTCTTCAGGTCCATACCGGCGTACATGCTGGCGACTTGATCGCCATAGCCATTGAACATCAACGTGGGTCTTCGCCGGAACTCGCCCAGGCGGCGTTCGGTAGCTTGCGACCAGCGCGGGTGATCCACGTTGGGATTCACGTTCGAATAAAATCCATACTCGTGCGCGTTCGAAATATTCCAGGTCGTCGGCGGCTGATCCTTCACGAAGCGTATCCGCACCAGCGATTTGATGCTCTTGAATCCGTATTTCCAGGGAATCACCAGGCGCACCGGCGCGCCGTCCTGATTCGGCAGCGTCTCGCCATACATCCCCACGGTGAGCAGCGTTAGCGGGTTCATCGCTTCGTCCAGCCGCAATCCCTCGACATACGGCAGCTCGATTCCCGCCGAGCCGCCTTCCGGCATTTGCTTCGGACTGTAGTAGCTCTCGAACGCCACAAATTTTGCCTTAGACGTCGGTTCCGCCAACTTCATGATCGTGCTGAATGAATACCCAATCCACGGCACCACGATGGACCAGCCTTCCACGCAGCGGTGCCGGTAGATCCGCTCCTCCAGCGGCGCCAGCTTCATGATTTCATCCATGGCGTATGTGCGCTTGTTCTTTACTTCGCCTTCGATGGAAACGCTCCACGGCGTGGTAACAAAATTGCCGGAGTTTGCCGCGGGATCGGTCTTGCTCGTACCGAATTCGTAAAAATTATTGTAGTGCGTCACATCTTCCAGCGGAGTTTCCTTCTCGTCCGTGCTGCCCGGCCATTTCGTCACGCCCGTCAACTTCACCGGCGTCGAACCCGTCGCCGGACCCTCCAGCAGCCGCGTCAGTTTCTTGTAGCCCACCACTGCGCCATACGCCGCAGCCAGCCCAAATAGAAAATTGCGCCGCCCCATGTACAGGCTCTTGGGCGTCACATCTTTATATGTAAGATCGGGCGCTTTCTTAACGAGCATGGTGCTCCCCGCTTTCCCCGTTCACCGTATATGTATGGTACGCGTACTGCGGGATTTCAGATGTGAGAAATAGTTGAGAGGCTACGCTGAATCGTCAGCGCTTGCTGGCGACGTGTCCGCCCTCTGTGGGGAAATGCTGTTGGCGCAGCAGCGTCACGAACGCGGCTGCAGCTCGCGGCAGAGTGCGATCGCGCCGGTAAACCAGCCCCAGCTCTCGAGTGAGCTGCACGTCTGAAATAGGAATCAGTTTCGCTTCGCCCGAACGCACTTCGTCCTTGGCAAAACTCTCGCTGATGATCGAAACTCCCAGCCCGGCGGCGACGAAACGCTTGATCATCCCCACGCTCGCGAGTTCCATGGTGATCCGCAATTTCGAGCGATAGGGCCGGAAAAGCTTGTCGAACAACTGCCGCGTGTAACCGGTCTTCGGCAGGATCTGCGGCTGCTCTGCGATTTCGCTGAGCGTGACGCCCTTGGCGCGCGATAGTGGATTGCTCGCACTCACCATCAGCATCAGCCGGTCGCGGAAAATCGAATGGATCTTCAGGCTGGGCGATTTCACCGGTAGGGTAACGATCCCCACGTCCACCGTGCCATCCTCGATTTTCTCGATCACCTTCCGACTGAAATTCCGGTAAATGCTGATTTGAACTGCGGGAAATTGACGGTGGTAGGCCGCGAACAAATCCGGCAGCACGTACAGACAAGTCGCTTCATTGGCGCCGATATTCAGCGTGCCGCGCGGCGAACTCGAAAGATCCGAAACCGCCCGCAGCGACTCTTCCTTCAAATTCAGCAGCCGGTTCGCGTAAACAATCAGCGCTTCGCCCGCTGCCGTCAATTTCACCGTCTTGCCGACGCGGTCGAACAGCTTTTGGCCGTACTCCTGCTCCAGCTGACGAATCTGCGCGCTGACCGCCGGCTGCGAACGGAACAGTTTCTGCCCCGCGCGCGAAAAGCTTCCCAGCTTCGAAATCTCCAGAAAGGTTGTCAGGTGATCGAAATCCATAATGTGAGTACCGGATTATAGCAGACGAGCCCCGCCGTTCGTATTTCAAAGGGTCAATCGGGTCTGCTAGCCGCCATAGGCGCGGCGAGCTGCGCGCGAATCGTCGTGAAATGCCGCGCCGGCGGCGCCTCGCGCCCCACCCCCACGAAAATCGGATTCGAAAGAATCCACGGCACGTCCGCACGCAATAAGGGATGAGCCGTCAGAAAAACCTCCACGCGATACACTCCTGCGCCAGCCTTCTCTAAATCCAAATGATCTCCCACGGCTTCGCTAACGACCGCGCCATCTTTCCTCAATACCACGCGCACCGCCTGCTTCGCGGCCTGCACCTTCACGTGCAAACTGGAATTCACCGGCGCGTCGCTGCCGCTAGGAAAATCCAGCAAACCCTCATGTGCCGAAAACTGAAATCGCTCCGGCTCGCCCGCCCCGCGCACGCAATTAAAGAAGTCCCCGCTGCGCACCGCCGCCTCCGGATCCGACGCATACCGCCGCGAAATCCCCATCCCCACAAACGAGAAAGTATCCGCGTAAGACGGCACTTTCAGCTCCAGCCAAGAACCCACGCGAAAGCCGCCGTGTGCATCTGAGGCCTCAAATCCCCATATCTTGCCCCGCCGCAAGAAACCATCCCAGTGCGCCAAAGAATCCACCGGCACCGCAATGCTCCGCAAAAAATAGAAGTGCGAGAAAGGATAGTACATCGCAAGCCGCAGCCGCTCCGCCCACGACGCTGCGCGCAAACAAGTAAACAGATTCAGCACTTCAATCCCGCCAGGCCGCAAATCGCTATCCCAGTAACGCCAGCCAAAGTCCGGATCATCGGGATAAGCCAACACCGGGAACGCGCCCCATCCCCGCGCGTCATCCATCGCTTCCGGCGGGAATGACGACAAACGAAACCCCGGCGCCTCCTGGGCACCGAAAAAAGTCAGGTGTCCATCCGGCAAGCTCGCTTCCGACCCGCCCACAATCGTCACTCCATCAATAATCTTGCGGAAACTGGACGACGCGACGTTCGGGGTCCCGTGATCCGTCAGCAGCACCAGGCTCACCCCACTCGCACGCGCCTGCGCCGCTATTTCTTCCGGCGACTGCAGACCGTCCGACATTGTGGAATGCACGTGATAAACGCCCCAAAGATAGGTATCCGATCGCTGCGGCTCATACGACGCATAACGGAGTCCCGTCGCGACATAAGCGATCACCGCCATAGCAGCAATGACGCTCGCCCACCATTTGATTTTTTTCATTCGCCGTTTCTCAAGACCGCTTCACCTCGCCGCACCTAGCATAACCTCCGACCGCGTTTTTCATCGCGTATTTCCGCCCCGCATTCCGAGAAAACTCACCCGCCCCAGGCTCCCACTCCAGGGTGGTGGGCCAGTTTCCGCTGCCACGACTTATCAGGAGCTGGGAATACCCCACTCGCTTTTCACGCGATTGAGACGGCTATTGGAGCTTGGCGTATTCGGATTTGGCGGCGATGAGTATGGGGATGTCGGGGTCGGCATCTTTCCACAACGCAAGGAAATCTTTGTAGCCGGCTAGTGCTCGGTCGCGGGCGGCGTCTGCATCCGCGCCTTGCGAGGCCCTTGCTAGGGTTTGGGCTTGCAGCGCGTTGGCGCGAGCCACGCCCAGATGCGCCAGCGCTCCGGTCCAGCAGTTCCACACGATCCCGCTGTGATCGAGAATCTTCTGAAACTCTGCGGCGGCAGCACTGCCTTGTCCGGCTGCCAAGTATGCTTCTCCGCGCACATATGTCGGATATAGGCAGGAAATATTCGCGACGAATTGAACCAGCCCCAGCTCCTGCGGTGACGTCGCGACTCGCAGAACGTTCACGGCGGCAGCAGAATTCTTTTTTTTCAGTGCCACTTGCGCGCGAATCGCAGGCAGCCAAAGCGACCCCATCTGCGTGTCCAGAGGGTAGCGCTGACCTAAGTCCTCGGCCAGGGATTCTGCTCGCGTCGTGTCGCCTGCCATGGCCAAGGCAAGTGCGGCTTCACTTTCAACGTCCTGGCTCGCGGCTAGCTCCAAAGCCTCTGCCGCCGACTGCCGAGCTTCTGTAGCATTGCCGTAAGCGGCTTCTCGCTGGGCAGCAATGGCCTGCCAAATCGCCCCATTTTCCTTGCTGTCCGCCCGGATAGCGGAGTCCACCGCCCGCTTCGTCAATTCCCGCGCCTTTCCGACATGACCAGCGTATGCCTCGGTGTCGGCCTCCAGCGCCAGCCCAAAGTTCGCAGAATCGGGCTTGCCGGCAAACCACTGTTGCTGTTCGACCACTGCCGCAGAATCCGAACCAAGAAACGCGAGAGCGTAGAGGGCATTGTGGAATACGAGATTATCCTGTTTTCGCGCCTGAGCGTCGTAAATGGCCTGTCGCGTCTCGTCAAAGCGCTGCAAGGCAAAGGTGAAATTGGCGAGATTGGCGTACCCGGCGACCCGATCCGGTGCAAGCCGCAGGGTTTGCTTCGTGACGTCCACAGCCTTCTCATACTGCCCTTGCTGTGCGTACACGATGCCTAAATTGCTATAGGCTGCAAAATTTCGCGGGTAGCTTTCGATCGTTTTTTGATACGTCTCGGTCGCTTTATCCAACTCCCCGGTTACATTTTGGTAGTAGTTGGCTTCGATTTCCAGTTTTTCCCACTCGCTGGCTGCTTCCCGCAATTGGAACGCTTTCGTGAAATACTCGCTGGCCCGTCCAAGTTCGCCCAGACTGTAGTAGTCGTTGGCGACCGACAGGTAGCCCATCACAAAGTTCGGATCAAGCTCGATGGCATGCTGATGGTAGGGAATCGATGCGGCGAAGCCTTTCTCGTCGCCGGCTTTTATGCCCCGACCGAGCTCCTGCAGAGCTTCGAGCGAAGACGTGGTGGCCTGTACGAGCGGCACATCCAGCTTCTGCACCGTAGCCACCGATTCGCCCAACTCAGGACGCAGCTTGGTTGCCGCCACGCCCAGCGCGTCCAGCACCTTCTCTTTGGACGCGGCCGTCACCTGCTGTTCCGCCAAAGTGTCTCCGCTCCAGCAATTCACCGCCTTTAATCCCAGCACGTATTCGCTGCCCAGGCTGCCAATCGTTCCGGCAATGTAAGCTTTGCTGCCCGCCCGCTGGCAAAGCTCGCGGGCCACTTCGGGTATGAGTTTCGTGTCCGTCGCTCGTGTCATCAACTTCAAATTTTTCGCCACTTCGCTGTCAGACAGCACATTCAAGAAAGGCGACTGCCGCAGGGAAATGTTGAGCGCCGTCTTCAGCGCGTCGTCGAAGATTGCGTCGCCCGTGGTGTTGGTGAAGTCGCCGAGCACGATAGTGTCTTTCGCAGTGAGGGCCTGCGCCCGGCGGGCAAAATAGAGCCACGCGGCCGCAGCTAGACCGATGACCACTACTGCAATGGCGGAAATGAAAATTTTCCAGAGTGTTCTGGCCTCTGCGGGCACTGCGCGAACCTTCCCGTCACTGGCTGTTAGCACCCCGCCCGAGTCCACCTCGCGCTTCAGAAGCTCCAGGTCGCCGCGCATCTCCGCCACCGATTGGTAGCGAAGTTCTTTATCTTTTTCCAAAGCCTTGTTGATGATGTCTTCCAGCTTGGACGGCACGCCAGGATTCAGACGCGCCGGCGCAACCGGCGTGCGATTCAGAATCGCATCGTAAACTTCCGCCGAGGTGCTTCCCGAAAACGTTTGCTTTCCCGTCGCCATTTCATAGAGCACCAAACCGAAAGAAAAAATGTCCGTGCGGGCATCCAGTTCTTTTCCGCGTGCCTGCTCGGGCGACATATATGGAACGGTGCCCATGGGGGTCCCGGGCGTGCTCAACTGCGCCGCCTCCTGCGTCATCGCGTCGTCGGCTTCCGCCCCTGCCTTGGTCTGTAGCTTTGCCAAGCCGAAATCCAAAATCTTTGCATGGCTGCGCTTGGTGACAAAAATGTTGGCGGGCTTGATGTCGCGATGAATGATGCCTTCGACGTGCGCGGCGTCGAGTGCGTCGGCAATCTCAATGGCCAGCGACAGAACCGCTTCCGTCTCCATCGGATGGCCGGCCACGCAGTGCTTCAGCGTCACGCCATCCAGAAACTCCATGGCGATGAACACATCGCCGTGCTGGTCATCAATCTCGTGAATGGTGCAAATGTTCGGATGATTCAGAGCGGAAGCCGCCTTGGCTTCGCGCTCGAAACGGCTGAGGGTTTGCGCATCTTTGGCTACGTCGTCGGGGAGGAACTTCAGGGCTACGAACCGGCCGAGTTTGACATCCTCGGCTTTGTAAACCACTCCCATCCCACCGCCGCCAAGTTTCTCCACGATGCGGAAATGCGAGATGGAATGACCGATGAGTGAATCAGAACTTGGCACGAGCAGCACATTTTAGGTCGGCCCTAGAATCAAGTCAACGAAGACCAACTGTTCCCCCGACTTGAGCCTCAAGTGGAGTTTTCCGCCCCACGGTGCTACCTTGTTTATTCTCGGTTCCCCGCGCAATAATCCTCGACGAGGTGAATCAAAATGACCTGGGGCCAGCGCCGTGCAATCGTCATCATCGTTCTAGCAGTCTTTCTCGTCATTCTGTGTATTGTGGCGGCGAAGCCCGGTCGCACCACCCTGCGCTTACCTTCGAACGCTGTCCTGGTGATAGACGCCGCCGGCCAGATTGAAGAGCAGCGCGCTCCCGATTTTTTCAGCGCCTTCAACGGTTTCACGGTCCCAGTGCTGCACGATTACGTGGACGCGATTGACGCCGCTGCCAAAGACTCGCATATCACCGGCCTTGTAGTTCGCATCGCGCCCCTGGAAACCGGCTGGGGCAAACTCGAGGAAATTCGCAGCCATCTATTTGCTTTTCGCAAGAGCGGCAAGCCCAGCATCTGCTATCTCGGTTACGACGGAATCGGCAACCCCGAATATTATCTGGCCAGCGCCTGCCAGCAGATTTGGCTGGTTCCCACCGCGCCCGTCAGCATTCGCGGCATGATGGCCCAAGCGATTTTCTTTCGCGGCACGCTCGATAAACTGAAAGTCGTCCCGGAGTTCTATCACATTGCCGAATTCAAGACCGCCGGCAACACCTTCACCGAAAAACAGTTTACTCCCGCGCATAAGGAAGAAGTCGAGGGCCTGCTGCACAGTATCTACGATCAATATTTGAATGACGCTTCAACAGCCCGCGGCATGGATCGCGCGCAATTCGAAGCGCTGGTAAACCGCGGCCCGTTTTCATCGAGCGATGCGGTGACAAATAAAATTGTGGACCGTCTCGGCTATTGGGATCAGCTGCAGGATTATTTCAAAGGTCGCGCCCACGGCTGGAATCCCATCTCTCTGAATCGCTATCGCTCTTCCATCTCGAATGAAGGCGGCACAAGGATTGCCGTCGTGCATGCCACCGGCCTGATCGTTTCCGGAGATTCCGGCAACACGCCCGGCGGCGGTTCGGTGATGGGCGGCGATTCCGTGGCCGCCGACCTGCGCACGGCGCGCAACGATCACAGCATTAAGGCCATCGTGCTGCGCGTGGATTCCGGCGGCGGCTCGGTGGTGGGCAGCGAAGTGATTCGGCGCGAAGTGGAGCTGGCCAACCAGGTGAAGCCCGTCGTGGTATCAATGTCCGACGTCGCGGCTTCCGGCGGTTACTGGATCGCGGCGCCCGCACGAAAAATCGTGGCTGATCCCGGCACCATCACCGGATCCATCGGCGTACTGATCGGCAAATTCAATGTCTCGGGGCTATACACGCTGCTCGGCATCAGCACCGATTACGTCGCCACCAGCGACAACGCCACGCTCTTCTCGGCGCAGCAGAATTTTTCTCCCGCGCAGCGCGCCTACATCCAGAAATCGCTGAACGACACGTACGCGGATTTCACCAAAGGCGTCGCGCAAGGCCGCAAAATGACCGTTGAAGCCGTGGACAAGATCGGCAAGGGCCGCGTATGGTCCGGCGCGCAGGCCAAAGAACTCGGCCTGGTGGATGAACTCGGCGGGCTCGACCGCGCCATCGAAGTCGCCAAGCAGCTCTCCAATATTCCGGCTACTGAGAGGGTCCACATCGTCCGCTATCCGGAAGAGAAATCATTTTTTCAGCAGTTCTTCGAGCGCGAAAGAGACAACAATATGAGCGAATCGCAATCGCTCGAATCCATGCTCCAACATATCGTCAGTCGAATGGAGCCCGTGCAGGCCCGCATGCCCTACGAGTTGCACATCCGATAGCAGCACATTTCGTCCGGGGATTGAATCTTTGTGTCGGGGGGCCTTACACTCACGTCCGAACTGTTCCGGGCTGAATCTGTTGCACGGTTTCGATATACTGTATGACCGAGGCGCGGTACCCAAGTGGTAAGGGAGAGGTCTGCAAAACCTTTATACGTGGGTTCGATTCCCACCCGCGCCTCCATCAAATCCCCCAATAAAATAAGGGCTGGCGCCGTCTTCAAGTTTCTGTGTACCCGTCGCGTACCTTGTGTTCTCGGTTTCCTTGGCTAGCGGATCGTTTTCCCACGCCTTCCGCAGGTCCGCTTCCAGTTGCTCCTGCCGCGACTTGGCCCACGGACTGTAGTGCCTTTCCGTGATCCTCACCGATTGATGGCCGAGCAGCACAGACAGCCTTTCAATTGGCACTCCAGCCAGGAGCAGCTCGACGGCAAACGTATCGCGAAAACGGTGGGCGTGCCCGTCGGGGATCTTCGCAAGTTCAAAGAGCCTCTGCAATCGCGCTCGCCAGTTGGTAATGGCGGTTTCAAGCTCACCCGCGCCGGACCAGAACCAATACTGCTTGCTCGTCATTGGAGTGCACCGGAGGGCAACTGACAGTAATTCTTTGGCGAGGCTTCATCCGACCGGCTGCCACTAAGGCACGAGACGGTCGGCGACGTTTTGAATCCTTTGATCAATCGACTTTCCCTCTGAGGAGCAACTTCGCGACGACGGCAGACACCTGATTCTCATAGCCGCGATCTGCCATCTGCCGCAAACGCTCGCGCAGCCAGGGCTCGTCCCACAGTTCCCAGCCCTGTCCCTCGAAGTGAGAGCGAATTTTTGCGCGGTCAGCGTCGTTCCTTATCTTGCCGCAGGCAAGCGATAGCCGGACCTCCGGGGCCTCCCGGCATGCCCCGGCTTCCGTGAATTGCAGGCACAGCCGGTTGAAGACGATGCGTCGCAAGTCCGGCTCGTTAAACAGCTTGTACCGTTTTGCTTCCTCTGGATCGCTGCCGTCGAAGGCGCACGCTCTGACGCCTACCGAGTCCAGGAAACTCTTGCACTCGACGACCCGCAGACGATTCTCCCGCCCGCTGTAGCCGACGATATCGAGCTCCCATCGAGGGGACGAGTGCCGACCGATCAAGCGCTTTTCTTCCTTGGTCAGCTCAACCTTCACAGAAGTTCTGACCCAGAAGCCGCTCATCCAGAGAACCTCGCTAACGACCTGCTCGAATGCATCCATGATTCACGCTTATCGGAAAGTGTCCGGGGCCGGAAAATCCTCATAGCCCGCGTACATCGCGTAGCCAGCGTAATTCGCATAGCGGGCATATGAACCGCTCCTTCTTGGCCCAAAACTTCCCTTCACCCAGCTCTTTTTGGAACGGCTCGTGATTAGGCGGTTGTCGCTCATGACTTCGCCCAGATAACGGCCGTGGCTTCCATAAATTTCCTCACCGTCGAATCTGCCAACTTCCTTACCGAAATAAGTGAACAGGCTGTCCCCGTCCCGATACCCGAAACATTCGCCGCCCCAGTTCCAGAACCAGTCCATAGTCCCTACTTCCTTGCTGCCCGTGACTTCGCCAGCTCGCCCGAATGGATAAGGATGGAGCCGTCCGTCTCCGTGTCGCCGGCAAGGTATTTCTGCCGGGCGGCTTCCTCGATGACCTTGCGGTTTTCCCGGAACACTTCGACCTTTTCACGGTTGTCAGCTCGGAAGTCATCATCCAAGGACTCCCTACTGATCGCACAGCGAATGCGCGTCTTTCCGTCCTGCCCGAAGAAAAGAACGACCTCGCGATCAAAATCAAATTTCTCCGCCTGATCGGGAAATGTCAGATCGTGTTTCTCAAGTGGCCATCGCACGCGCTGTGCGAGAAGCGTCGTGAATGGTTTGATGTCTACATCGATGCTCGCGCGATCAAGCGCCGCGAGATAGGCCTTGCGGTCCCTCAAACGGATGACCGTCCACGGATAGCCGCCCGAGGCCAGCATCACGTTCATCAGGAAACGGGCCATGCGGCCGTTTCCGTCCGGATAGGGATGAATGTAGCCGAATAGCCAGTGCCCGAGCACGGCGCGGACTGCCGGTTCGGTTTCTTTTTCCAGGAGATCGAAGTACGCCGCCATCGCGTCTCGCACCGCCTCCCACCTCGGCGGCACATAGCGCGACGTTCGCAGGTAAACGGCATTTCTCCTATATCCCGCGAGCTCGCCCGCGCGTAGCATCCCCGCCGTGACAAAAGGTTGGAACAATTCCCCGTACCAGTCCTTGTGTTCGGCGCGAGCCAGCGCGCCCGGATTTTTTCCCGCTAGAGCTTTATTCACAGAATCTTTTACGACCTGGAAGGCTTGCCAGTAGCCGCGCGCAGCGAGCGCGTCGCGATCCCGGCGGTCCCTTTCGTTCCGGTCAGGGTTCCATCCGCCTTGGCGAACTCTTTCGATCAGAGCAGCCGAAACTGAATAGCCCTCGATGGAGAGGGAGTGATAGGCGTCGCTCTGATAGATTTCATCGACATTGCGAAGATAGGCCTCCCTGTCTTTTTCTTTTGGAAGCCCTGGCGTTTTTGGAAAATCCTTGATGACCGTCTCGCGGGTCGCCTCCCACATCATTTCAAGGCGGCCCACGATCGGCGCCGAGCCTGCTCGTGGCTTGCCGACGGCTTGCGTCGCTTCAAAAGGATCGATTTCGCGCACGTCGTATCCGCTGCGCTTCATTGCACGAACAATCTCGTCCGCAAGCTCCGCGCGCCCTATGCGCCGGAACGCGCCTGCGATATATCCTGCTTTCGTCGAGTTGCCGCCGTCGAGAAGGAGCCGCAAAAGGTCCGACGCGTCGGGCAGGCTCGCCAGCACCACCTGCGACTCGACTGGATTACGAGCGAAGAAGGTCTCGCCCACACCCACGAGCGACGCCGCAGGTGAAAAAAGGCGCAGGCCGTCCCCCGTCGCGAGATTTTCTGTCGCCGGCATCGCAGGAACTTTCAGGTCGTACAGGGATGTGCCAAATGGAAGCTCTATCTTATTGTTCGTGCCTTTCGGGCTGTTCACGACGACCTGGTCCGGGATGACCGTTCTCTGGCCCTGTAGCCAGAGCGATTGTTCCGGTGAAAGATACCACTCATCACCGAAACGCTCCCTGCAGTAGCGCGCGCAGAATTCCCAAAACGAGGCGTACCACAGAGAGCTGTCCCCTTGACGCGCGCCGGGGCTGGATGAGATTAGCCAGCCTTTCATCACGTCTTGAAGAAATCCGTTTTCGACGAGACGCTCCCTGTGGACGCGGCTGAAATCGTCGGACCTAAACACACGATGGCCGCCCTCCTGAAGTGCCTTTAGCACATCGAGGGATTCAGCTAGTTTTTCGTTCGGAGCCGCCATGTAATCTCCGCCCCATCACAAGTTTATTGTGCCGTGCGAATACAAGTGTATTATGCCGAGTCAATACAAGTCAATCATGCCGTGGCGTAGCAAGTCTATTCTGTTTTGGCCTCCGCTCGTTGGCCGATAACAGACACGTTGCCATTCGGGGCAATTCCTCCATCCTGGTATTCCGGCGATGCGTGGCGGACTGGCGATTGAGCGGTGCGGAGCAGAACTTCTCAGCAGATTGCTCCCGGAATCAGCCACGCCCAGCGAAAGGAGCGAGCGTCCAAGACAGGAGTAGCTGCTTCTGTGCCTTGGTGCCTTAGTGCCTTGGTTTCTTCGAGTTGCGGGTTCACTTACGGACGGCGCTTCGTTTCTAAGGATCGGGCGATTAACTTTTGCAGCTGGGGGTCGGTTTCGTGCGCCGCTTGGTCGCTTAGTGCGCTCAGCGCATGCGGCGAACCGATCAACCGCAATGCGAGAATTGCATCCCTCCTTGCGAGTACCTTCTCACCACGCAAGACGGCAATCAGAGTCAAGATGGCTGGATCCCCGATTTGCGCGAGAGATTTTGCGGGTGGGTCTGTTGCAAGCCGCTCAACCTAAGCTAGCGTAATCTCATTGGGATCCATATTATCTGCGCCACCCATCGAAAGACGTCGAGACGCGCGAAGTTCACGTAGCTTTTGGCCGATTACCATGCGGGCGTGTTATTGCTGTGCTCCTTCGTCACGCATCGCGCATAAGACTGGCAAACGTTATAGGCGGTTGAGGGCATTTACGGCAGATGTTCGAGTCCGGTTAACCGTCCCTCGAAGGGTTCGAAGAAAAGGGCGTACTTGCGATGTGCGCCCTCTGTTGATAGTGCGTCCACATCTACAGTCCAATAAAACTGCGCGAAATCACCAACATGATTGGGACCCGACCTCCAATCGCTCCACGGCGATCCGCGTTTCGCCTTATTCGTCGCGGATGCGAAAGAACGCGCCGTCGCAGCGCAAACGCCCCATTGATTTCGCCAACGCAGCAGCGGAATGCCATGACGCCGCGACAGAATTCCGCCGTGGCGCATGAAACTGGTTGACCGTATTCGTTGCAGCATTTGCCGTTATGCTCTAACAGTCAGCCGCTCTCATAGTTTTCAACAACAGGCCCAGATCATTATGGGAAGTGAAAGACAAGGTTCTGGGCGAGTAGGCGGCAACTCGGAAACTATCCAGAAACGGGGTTGTGGGAAGTTTCGATTCAGAGCCAGTCAATCCAAGCCAATGCTCTGCTGCTCGAAAGCTATCGATTCCCGACGAGTACCGACAACATTGGCCTCGTGTACCTCGCGTGTACCTCGCTGCAGATTTTTTGGCTCTTTTGTCTCATTTGGCGTTTCGTATTTTCATTAACTTACGTCTCATCAACGACGAGGCTTGGTGCGATTCCCGCCCGCGCCTCCAAAAAATTTTGCGGGCGAAATCAGCAGTCGCTTGAATCTCAGGGCCGCTGTCCAGGCGCCTTCCCCGTAGCCGCGTTGTTGATCGCCGTGCAATTCGCCGCCGGCACCACGTGCGCCGCGGCAGCCGGCGACGAGCACGTCTGCGTTTTGCTCGCCGATCGAATCACCACAGCGGCAACCGTTACGGCCACAGCCGCGCCAACGCCCACCGCCGTCACACCCGCGACTCCAAGGCCGCCTGCCGCTCCGCCAGCTCCGCCGGTGGCACTCGTCGCGTTGGCCATATCCACGCTCGTCACAGGCGTCGCCGGCACCGGGGGCGTGGGAGCCGCATTGAATTGCACACTCGAAGTCTCGCCCGCGCCCACAATCACACAGGGACCCAGCACGCGGTGGTTCTTTTCGTTCTGTTGATCTTCCTCGCTCAGACCCGGTGCCTGAGTTGCGGCGCCGCCCTGCGCGCCTTCCTGTTCTTCCTTCTTCTTCGATTTGTAGGCGCAGAAATTCACTTTCCCTTCGTACACCACGATTCTTGTCGTGTCTCCCTGCGAATCCAGTGCGAAATCGGTTCCCACCACACCCGCAACTCCGGTCGGCGTGCGAATTTGAAAACTGGCGTTCGGTTTCACCTGTTTCACGGCGTTCGCGCGCACGCGTCCGTAATTCAGATCGAGTTCCGTCTGCTGCGCCCCGCCGTCATGTTTCGTCACCGTCAGATTCGAATCCGAACCCACGCTCAGCACCGAGCCGTCATCCAACGCCACGCGCGCGCGCGCCAAATGCCCGGTGTTAATCACGTCGCCCCAGTAAACCGCCTCCGAAGTGGAAGCTGGAGTCTGCTGCGGCCCGCGAATCACGTTCACCACGGGTAAAACGGCCGTGAGTTTCCCCGCATGTTGCGCTTGCGTGGCTTGCGCCGCAACGTCCACGGGAATCGCCAGGAGCAAACAGATCAGCAGCGCGGTCAGGCACGTTAGTGGATGGCGGGCATTCATCTTTCTCATTCCTCCCCGGGCAATTCTCAGGTTCTGGGTCTCAAGTCGGAACTTCCCGGTGCATGGAAATCCTTAAGGAAAATACCAATCGCGGGGGTCGGGCAGGAAATTACCATAACTCGCCCAAGCCTCATAGCAATATTCTGGGCGGCAGCGAGGGCGCCACATCCGCGCCGTACCTGGCGCGGCAGTGACGCCCCGTGACACCAAAACTGCGCTACATCACGGCTTCCGTTCGCGCGCCGCGATTGACGCCATCATCGCGCGCATCGCCTCGTTACTCCCCGGCGCGTTCTTCTCGCGCCACGCCTCCATCCGCTTTACATGTTCTTCAAGCCGCGCAAAAGCGTGCGGGTTCTTGAACATCTCCCGCCACCCCTTCGCGATCGGTTTCAATCGTTCCCACACCATCCATTGCTCGCCCGTGCTCTCGAAGAAAAACTCCTCGTCAATCAGCCCGCGATTCACGATATTCGCCACCATATCCCAGTAGCTCAACACCATGCGCACGAATGCGTTTTCCTGCGAATTCGGCGGCGCCACATTCATGACGTCTTCCAGCGACGTCGGCTTGAAATTCCGGACGTACCAATCCCGCGCCTCACGCAAACGCGGCTCACGCCGGATGTCGTAGAGCCGCAACATCAGATTCACCTGCTCGTGCGTCACTTGTCCCATCGAATTCTCCTCCGTTGTCGGTCGAAGTTACTCACTCTCAATCGAAGTCAATCATTCACAGTTATTCGGTTGAAGTTACTTGTCTGAGTCTACTCGTCGGATTGCGGTACTTCGCCCTGCAGCACGACTTGATGCGTATGCCTCAGCGGAATCTTCGCTTGCTCGAATCCCAGCTTGATTCGTCGCCGCAACTCCCGCGCCACATCGTCCTTCCGGTTCAAGATCGTGCGCGCTTGCAGCCGAATCACCGTGCCATCCAAAGAAAGCGCCTCGACTCCCAGCACGCGCGGTCCATCAATCAATGCCGCGGACCAATCCGTGTCATTGCGAAAATCGCCCGCGATTTTTTCCAGCGTCGCCAGTGCCCGCCCGACCATCTCCGCCACCGGCACCGTCACATCCACAAACGCCTGCGACCAATCGCGGCTCAGGTTCGCCACCTGCCCCACCAAACTGTTCGGCACCGTCACCATCGCTCCCGCCGGATTGCGAATCACCGTGCGCCGCAACGTGAGGTGCTCCACGCGCCCCGTCTCGCCGTTCACCTGAATCAGATCGCCCACCACATATTGATCCTCAAACACGATGAAAAAACCATTGATGAAATCCTTCAGCAAACTCTGCGCGCCAAACGCGATCGCAATGCTCGCTACTCCCGCCGTGGCCATCGCCGGAGCGATGTCGAAGCCCAATACTTCGAACGCCATCAGCACCGCAATCAAACCGATGACCGCGGCGCCGATACTGTACAGCAGTCCGGCCATCGTGCGCGTCTGCTGCTCGCGCATTTGTCCCGCGCGCGTCTGCGCCTTGGCCAGCTGCACCAGCCGCAACGTCATCGCCTTCAGCGCGCGCGTCAGCAGAATCGCAAACAGCAGGATGACCAGCAGACGCAAGCCGGTCTTCCCAGCAATTTCTAGCCACCGTGAGAACGAATCAGTCATAAGATAGAGGGAGCGGAATTATACCACCCGGCAAGCTGCCCTATGCGGCGTGGCCGGTCGAAACCCCAAGCACATTCCGCGAACGGGAGCACGCATTATGGACCCGAAAAAGCGTAATTTCATCACCCAACTATTTTCTTGGGCGCTCGCCGCGCCGCTGGCTCTGCTAGCCATCCGCGCCGCCTTCGCGCAAAATCCCAGCCCCAAGCTGCCCAAGGGCGACGCGCCGGTCTACGACGGCCGCAACGATCCTTTCGGCACTGCGAACGCCAAGCCGGACCCCAAGCAGATCCTGCAGCAGAATAAGGATCAGATCCACGATGACGTCGAAAAGCTCTACACACTCGCCGCGGAATTAAAGGACGACGTCGAAAAAACCGATTCCGTAAACGTGCTCTCTCTGACCATGGTCACAAAAGCCGAACAAGTCGAAAAACTAGCCAAGCAAATCAAGAACCTGGCTCGCGGGTAGTCCGCGAAACCCCAGGGCCAGCGCGCGGCGTGCATTGTGAGGCAAAACGTGCTACCAATGGCGCGTCCAGCCGCCGACTGGACGAAGGGTCACCTCAACTGGGCGGAGGGTCCCGAACATGCTGATAAGTGAAATGAGCGGCGATGATTGCCGCAGTATGATTGCGCGGCTGGGATTCGGCAGGCTCGCATGCTCCTTCCGCAACCAACCGTACATCGTTCCCATTTACTTTGCCCACGCGCCCGACCGGCTTTACGGTTTCACCACCGTAGGACAGAAGGTCGAATGGATGCGTTCAAATCCTCTGGTCTGCGTTGAGGTTGACGAAATCCTTAGCCATTTCCACTGGTCCAGCGTCGTCATCCGCGGACGCTACGAGGAACTTCCGGACACTCCTGAATACGAGCACGCGCGACAGCAAGCCCAACTCCAACTCGAAAGACGCTCCCTCTGGTGGCAGACGGCGTATGCGGCAAGCCAGACACGCGGCGGCGCGGACACTCCCAACCCCCTTTTCTACTGCATTCATTTCGAGGATGTCACCGGTCGCAGGGCTACGGCGGACCCCGTCGAATCCGCAGTTGGCCTTTCACGCTCCGTAGGACCTGCGCGCGAGAGCTAAGCGGCTTTGAATTCGCAAACCGCCCGAACGCTCCGCAACGAACTTGCGCCAGGACTCGCCCGACTGGTGTATGATCTGCAGTTCCAGGACGGCGCATTTAGGCGCGTGCGACCTCTCACTATTTCTCTTACCCCCTTCACCGCAGGCTTTTTCCTGCGACAGCCAATCAAGCTTTCATTTTCGGAGGAAGTTTCATGATCGTGGGCGTTCCGCGAGAAAGTTATCCCGGTGAACGGCGCGTCGCCCTCGTTCCCTCCGTAATCCCCACCCTGACGAAAGGCGGGCTCGAAGTCATCGTTGAAGCCGGCGCTGGAATGGAAGCCGGCTATCCCGACGCGACCTACACGGCGAAGGGCGCGAGAATCGCCGCTGATCGCGCCGAAGTTTTTCGCACGGCCGATATCGTCACTCAGGTTCTCTGCTACGGTTCGAACGATAAGACCGGCGACGCCGACCTGCCGTTACTGCGCAAAGATCAAGTGCTCGTAGGATTTCTCCGCCCGCTCGGTGGCCTCGCCACCATTCAACAGATCGCTCAACGCGGTGTCACCGCACTTTCCGTCGAGCTGATGCCGCGCACCACCCGCGCGCAAAGCATGGACGTGCTGTCTTCCATGGCCACGATCTGCGGATATAAAGCGCTGGTCATCGCTGCTGACACGCTGCCGAGAATTTTTCCCATGCTCACCACCGCCGCCGGAACAATTACCCCGGCCCGCGTATTCGTAATCGGCGCAGGCGTCGCCGGACTGCAAGCCGTCGCCACCGCGCGACGCCTCGGCGCAGTCGCCTCAGCCTATGACATGCGACCCGCCGCAAAAGAGCAAGTCCAGAGCCTCGGCGGCCGTTTCGTCGAATTGCCCATCGAAGCCAAGGATGCCGAAGACGCGCGCGGCTATGCCCGCGCCCAAGGCGAAGAATTCTACCGCCGCCAGCGCGAACTCCTCGGCAAAGTTGTCGCTGAAAGCGACGTCGTCATCACTGCCGCCGTGGTCCCCGGCACCAAATCCCCGCTGCTCGTGACTGCGGATATGGTCAAAAGTATGTCGCCCGGCTCAGTAATCGTGGACCTCGCCTCCGAACGCGGCGGAAACTGCGAACTCACTCAGCCCGGCGAAAAAATCGTCGCGCACGGCGTGACCATCATCGGCTGGTACAATCTCGCCAGCACAGTTCCCTATCACGCCAGTCAGATGTATGCCCGCAACGTTTCCGCGTTTCTGCTGCACGTCGTAAAAGAAGGCAAGCTGCGTCTCGACGCCACCGATGAAATCATCAGAGACACGCTGCTCACCACCGGCGGTGAAATCGTCAACCAGCGCCTGCGCGAATTTTACAAACTGCCGCCGTTGGTCGCCGCATCTCAGGAGAAACCATAATCATGAAGATGGATTTGCTCACCAGCCTTTACGTTTTCATGCTCGCCGCTTTCATAGGTTTTGAAGTCATTCGCCAAATCTCTCCGTTGTTGCACACGCCGCTCATGTCCCTTACCAACGCCCTCGACGCTATCGCCGTCGTCGGCGCCATCATTCTTACCGGCGAACATCGCAGCACGCTTTCCACCATCCTCGGCGCGCTCGCCATCGTCGCCGCCACCAGCAACGTAGTCGGCGGCTTCCTCATCACCGACCGCATGCTCAAGATGTTCAAATCCAGCGGCCCGAAGAAATAATGATTCCCTGGCTCGGAACTGACACCTTCATCGAAATCGTCTACCTGGTCGCGACGGCGCTATTCATCATGGCCCTGGTATGGATGCGCACTCCAGCCACCGCCCGCCGCGGTGTGCGCGCAGGCGAAATCGGCATGTTTCTCGCGATTGCCGGCACGCTGCTCAATCACAACATCATCGAATACAAGTGGATCGCCATCGCACTGGTCCTGGGCTCGATCATCGGTGTGCCGCTCGGCATGGTGCACATGACCGCCGTGCCGCAGCGAACTGCTCTTAGCCATGCCTTCGGCGCATTCTGCGTCACGCTCGTCGGCACCGCGGAATTTTACTTGCGCGCGCCCAACGTGCCGCCCTTCATGATGTCCGTGCTTTCCATGGAAGTAATTTTGGGCGCGTTAACCTTCACCGGCAGCCTCATGGCCGCGGGAAAGCTCCAGGAAATCCTGCCGCAGCGCCCCATCACCTATAAAGGTCAGAACCTCGTCAACCTCTTGCTGCTGGCGGTCGCGATCGGCATCGCGGCGTACCTCGTTCACGATCCCAGCCACATCCATCTGTTTCCGCTGATGCTAATAATCCCCCTGATTTTCGGCGTGCTGATGATTATTCCTATCGGCGGCGCCGATATGCCCACCGTCATTTCGCTGCTGAATTCCTACGCCGGACTTTCCGCCGCAGCCATGGGTTTCGTTCTCGATAGCAAGCTGCTGATCATCGCCGGCGCGCTCGACGGCGCCTCCGGCTTCATTCTCTCCGTCAACATGTCCAGAGCGATGAATCGTTCGTTCAGCAACGTGCTGTTCGGCGCGTTTGGACAGGAGCAGGTCACCAGTGCCACCGCGCAACAGACACGCCCCGTGCGCAGCGCCTCTGCTGAAGAAGCTGCCGCGATCCTCGGCGCCGCCAACAAAGTAATTATCGTTCCCGGCTACGGCATGGCCGTCGCGCAAGCCCAGCACAAAGTCCGCGAACTTTACGACGCACTCAGCAAGCGAGGCGTGGACGTAAAATTCGCCATCCATCCCGTCGCCGGCCGCATGCCCGGACACATGAACGTCCTGTTAGCCGAGGCGGACATTCCCTATGACAAGCTTTTAGACATGGAAGAAGTGAACGACGAATTTCCCCAAGCTGACGTAGCCCTGGTGATCGGCGCAAACGACGTGACGAATCCCGCCGCGCGCAACGAGACCTCCAGCCCAATCTACGGCATGCCCATTCTCGACGTCGACAAAGCCCGCACGGTGATGGTTATAAAACGCGGCATGAGCCCCGGCTTCGCGGGCATTGACAACCCACTCTATTACCTGGACAAAACCCTAATGCTCTTCGGCGACGCCAAATCCTTCGTAGGCGCAATCGTCCGCGAACTAGCCGGCGGCCACAACTAACGCCGTCATCGCGCCCGCCACGGCTCGACCTCTTGCCGGCCGACCGCACGGGCACGGCATGCCGTGCCCGTCGCTTCAATTCCAATCACCTCCAGCGCAGAGTCTCAGCTCCAATCCATTGCGACCCCACGACAGAACGTAATACAATCATTGAACTCAAACTGGTTTCCGATTGCGCCCGTAGCTCAGATGGATAGAGCGTGTGCCTCCGAAGCACAAGGTCGACGGTTCGAATCCGCCCGGGCGCGCCACTCATTTCAAAAAACTTCAAGCTCGATAATTCAGAGGAGTAGCCTGGCAGGGGTTTAGGACCATCGCTCGACAATCCAAGAAACCTATTTCCATGCCGTCGAAGTGGGCTCCGTCGCTGACAGCCGGTGGCAAAGCCATGCGGTTCACGATGGTTTCACCAAAGACGCCGCACCCCGTAGCTTTCGAACGACACCTCATTGCTTATGATCGGGATGTTCTCTGACTGGGCCTGAGCGATGAGCATTCGGTCAAATGGATCCTTGTGAGGGCCAGGCAAGAGTCCGGCGCGAATACCGTGCTCTGCGGAAATGGCCAGCAGTTGAAATCCTTCGCGTTCAATTACCCCGGAGAAATCCGCCGCCAAGTCAGTAGCAGTCGCGAGTTTTCCCAGCCTGACCTGGATCGCGATTTCCCAAGCCGGCGCAGCACTCACTATCAGCGTGTTTTTGGTATCTGCAATCATTTGCGAGCGGCCCGCGTTCGTGCCGGGTCATCGGAGAGCCACCACAGCAAAGCATGCGTATCGAGCAGCGCTCGCAACTAGACTAATCCCAGCGTGAAAGCTCGCCCTTCGGGAGCGGCTCAAAAAACTCTGGTCCAACTCGCAATTTGCCTTTCAACGACCCCGGCTGGCGTTGGCCCTTCACCTCTCCGACTGAAACAAGCCGCGCTACGGGCTTCGACCCGCGCGCAATGATCACTTCCTCGCCCGCGGAAGCTTTCTTGATTAGGCGCGAAAGGTTGGTGTTGGCTTGGTGAATCGTTACTACGCCCATCGCTCCTCCTTAGCTAACCTTTCTTAGTTCACTTAGACCCCTTGCACAACCTCGGACTAGTTCGTTTTTGACAACCTCAAACTGGCCGGGAGGCCGCCGCCACACCTTCACGATTTCTCGCAGTTTTCGATGTCAGTGATTTTCCGAATTTTCGCGCTTTTTTGCCTCGCCCGCTCAATTCGCGCCCGCGCTTCCTTGACGTATCCCGCAAACCGCAGCGCCAGCTCGTGAATTCGCGCGGCCTGACGCCGCTCGATGGCCTCTGCCGGGATCAAATCCGTTCCCACCCCGATTGCTGTGGCCCCGGCGAGCATCAAATCCAAAGCCGTCTGCTGCGTGACGCCTCCAGCAGCAATCAATGGAATCTGCGGCAACGCTGTCGTGAGCGCTCTGATGTATTTGTCGCCTCCGACCAGTGAGCAAGGAAAAACCTTGACGAAATCCCCGCCAGCTCTCCACGCCGTGAGCACTTCCGTTGGCGTTTGCGCCCCCGGCAGCACGGCGACGTTCTGTTTTGCTGTAAACTCCACGATCTCGCGGTCGAATCCCGGAGCGGTGATGAAGTGCGCACCCGCGCCGATGCATTGCTGCGCGGTCTCGATATCCAGCACGGTTCCGGCGCCGACCATCACCGTGGGATGGAAACGAATCAGGTGGGAGATCAGGCCCATCGCTCCCGGCACCGTCATGGTAATCTCCACGATCGGAATGCAGCCCTTGGTGATGGCCTCCGCAGCGAAGTGCGCATCCTCGGCGTTAGACACACGGATCGCGGGGATAATCGCCAGTTGCTTGATGAGCGCGCAAACCTCGGCTTTATTCATATGCTGTATCCTCTCGCTGCTCGGCAGAAAGCCCTAAAAACATCGCGCTGCCGTTCGATATTCGCGCGGACGTAAGCAACCGCACCACGCCATCCCATTCGCCTCCACTATATTTCTTCTTCCTCCGGCACAGGAAGCTGATCGCCCGACCGCGCAAACCAGACGTAGAGTGTCGGCAGAAGAAAAATGCTCATCACCAAGTCGGAGATCAGTCCGCCGACAATGACGATCGCAAAAGGCCGCTGCGAATCCGAGCCGATGCCATGCGATAGCGCCGCGGGAAGCAGCCCCAACGTCGCAACCAGCATCGTCATCATAATCGGCCGCAGCCGCAGAACGGCCCCTTCCACTGCCGCCTCTTCCACCGCGTAACCTCTGGCGCGGAGTTGATTGATGTATTCCACCATGATGACGCCCGTCTGAACCGAAACGCCGAAAAGCGCCAGGAATCCCACGCCGGATGAAACGCTGAAGTTCGTGTGCGTGATCAGCAGTGCGAGCAACCCGCCGATTCTAGCCATGGCCACGTTGGTGAGGATCAGCAAAGCCCATTTCATCGAGCGGAACATGGAGTAGAGGATGATAAAAATCACCAGAACAGTGATAGGCAGCACCAGCAACAGGCGTCGCGCCGAACGCTGCTGGCTTTCGTACTCCCCGGCCCAATCAATCGTGTAACCGGGCGGCAACTTCACGGCCGCGTTCACCTTCTTGATTGCTTCCTCTACCGTGCCTCCCAGGTCCCGGCCTCTTACGCTGTACTTCACCGCAATGTATCGTGAGTTTGCCTCGCGATAGATTTCCGATCCTCCGTCAGAAACGCTCACTTTCGTCAGCTGGGCCAGGGAAACCCGCTCACCGGTCGGCGCCAACAAACGAATCTTTTCGATAGCTTCCTTTGTATCGCGATACTCAGGCAGGTAGCGCAGCACAAGATCGTAGCGTTGTTCCCCAACCAGCACTTGGGTAAGCGCATTGCCACCAACCGCCGTCTGAATCGCATCCTGCACGTCCGAAACGTTGATCCCATACCTGGCCGCTTCGTCGCGATCAACAGAAAAGTCAAGGTTCGGCTGGCCGAGCACTCGAAACAAGCCAAGATCCTCAACTCCGCGAATATCCTTCATGACGTTGACGATCTCATCTCCCTTCGCTTCCAGTGTTTTCAGATCGTCGCCATAAATTTTCACCGCCAGCGCGCCTTTCACGCCGCTCACAGCTTCTTCCAGATTGTCGGAAATGGGCTGCGAAAAATTCCAGATCGCTCCCGGAATCTTCTCCAGTTCGCGGCTCATCGCGCCGATTAAGCGCTCCTTATTCTGGTGGAAGACGGGCCGCCATTTTTCCTTAGGCAGCAAGTCAACGAAGTACTCCGTATTGAAAAAACCCGTCGTGTCGGTGCCATCATCCGGGCGTCCGATCTGGTCCACCACTTGCGGCACCTCGGGGAAAGATGCCAGCACTTCGCGAGCCCGCTCGGCCACTCGCGCACTCTCTGTGGGTCCGGTGCTGGGAGCCAAGGTCCCGCGCACCCAGATCGCACCTTCATCCAGATGCGGCAGAAATTCCGAACCGATCACGCCACCAAACGCAAGGTAGATGGCACACAGAAATGCGGCGATCGCAACGCCCACCGTTACCCAGCGATTGCGCACCGCCCAGGCAACGTCCTTCCGGTAGCGCGTCGCTACGAATCTCATTACGGGGTTTTCCCACTGTTTTACGTCTCCCCGAAACAAGAAACTTGCCAGCGCTGGCGCAAAGAGCATCGAGAACATCAGCGCCCCCAGCAACGCGAACGCCACCGTCCATGCCATCGGCTGGAACAACTTCCCTTCGACTCTTTGCAGCGTGAAGATCGGAAGATACGCCGTGATGATGATCGCAATCGCGTAAAAAACCGGCCGCTGCACTTCGTGCGCCGCGCCGCGAATTTTTTCCAGCAGCGTGCGCGTCCCTTCCTCCGGCCTGTGCAGGTGCCGAACGATGTTCTCAACCATCACCACCGATCCATCCACCACCATGCCGAAATCCAGCGCTCCCAAGGAGAGCAAATTCGCGGAAATATGCCGCAGGTCCAGGCAAATAGATGCGAACAGCAAAGCGAACGGAATCGTCAAAGCCACAATAATCGCGCCGCGAACATTGCCCAGAAAAATAAACAATATGATGACAACGAGGATCATTCCTTCGGCGAGGTTGTGCAGTACGGTATGCGTTGTGTAATGGACCAGATCATCCCGATCCAGGTACGGAACGATCTTCACGCCCTTCGGCAGGATGTACTCGTTTAAGCGGCGAACCGTGGCGTGGATGCCTTCCAGTGTCGCCGCCGTATCTGCACCCTTGCGCAGAAAAACGATCCCTTCCACCACGTCGTCATCATCCACCACCACGCCATCCGCGCGATGGATGGCTTTGCCTATTTGGCCCAGTCGAATTTTGGGGCCCTGCGCAACCACGGCGATGTCTTTAATCCGTAGCGCCGTCCCGTTCTGCGTTTTGATAACGGTCTTCTCGATGTCGGCGACATTACGAACCAATCCCACCGCGCGCACATTGATTTGTTGGGACCCTTGTTCGATGAAACTACCGCCTGCGTTCGCGTTGGCGTTCGTGAGCTGCTGTTCCACCTGCGCCAGGTTCAATCCATAGGAAATCAACTTGTCGGGGTCAATGCGAATCTGATATTCGCGAGTGATGCCACCGAACGATGAATCGTCCACAACATCCGGCACCGATTTCAGGTATTTCGCGATCACCCAATCCTGAAGCGACTTCAGTTCCATCACGTCGTAAGCCGGATTGCTGCTTTCTATCGTGTACCAGTAGATCGAGCCGATCGGACTGAAATCCGGGCCGATACTGGCGCTGACGTTAGGCGGCAGCGTCACCTGCGCGAGATGCTCCAGCACCTTCTGCCGGTCTTTGTCGTTGTCGGAATCGTCATCGAAGATCAGATTGACTACCGACAAACCGGAGAGAGACGAGGAGCGTACATGTTGCAGGTGAGGCATCCCGTTCATCTGGATTTCGATGGGCACCGTGACTTGCTGCTCCACTTCTTCGGCAGCGCGGCCAGGCCATTGCGTGATTACCTGCACCCAGGTGTTCGCTACGTCCGGGTAGGCCTCCACGGGAAGCGTCTTGAAAGCGATCGCACCCCACACGAAGAGGAGCACCATCAGGCTCAAAACGACGAAGCGGTTATTGAGAGAGAAATCTACGAGCCTGCGAATCATTATTGTTCCACCGTGTTTTGGAATTCCAAGGCATTCAACACCACGCGCTGGCCCGGCGTGATCCCCAAGGTGACTTCCTGCATGGCGCCGGGAAGCATGTCCCCCGCCGTCACCGCGACGCGGCGAAATTGGTTATTGTTCGCAGGCTCATACACCCAATCGCGGTCATGCAGGTGCAGGATTGCGGTCGCTGGCAGCGCTGCGTGTGTTTCTTTCTTCAGCCCGTGGAAAGTAGCTGTTACGAACATTCCAGGACGCATCAAACCCGGATTGCGGACCTCGATACGCACTTTCGCCGTGCGAATGTTTGGATCCAGCACTGGACCGATATTGCTGATGACCCCGCTGAACGTCTTGTCCGGATATGCTTTCAAAACGATATCGGCCAATTCTCCCAGGTGCACATTCGATAGATCGTTTTCGTACACGTCGCAGAGAATCCAGACGGTGCTGAGGTCCGAGATCGTAAAAGGATTCGGTGAGCCCAGGCCAGCCACCCCGGCGGCGTTGGTAACCTGCTGGTCGGTGATGACACCGGAAACCGGAGCGCGAATTTCAACGATGCCGGTTGGCTGATCCAGATTTGCGCTGCCCAGCACGCGCAGTTTCTCCGACGTGGTCTTCACGTCAACCTTGGCCTTGGCGTCGGTATCCTCCGCGACCTGCAGGTCATTCAGAGAAATGGCTCCTTTGTCATAAAGCAGCTGTGCCCGCGCGAGTTGCGTCCGCGTGAGTTGTTCATCGGTAACCGCCTTCTGATAGTCGGAGTAAGCACCCGCGATATCCGAGCTTTGTACTCGCAGCAGCACTTGGCCTTTTTTGACCGTGTCGCCCAGGCGCGCGCCGATTTCCACGATGCGTCCGGTGGCGATCGAAATCACTGGCACGGCGCGGGCAATGTCTGGATTCACCGTGCCCGTTACCCTCAGCTGCGCAGTCGCGACATGCGCGACGGCTTCGGTCAGCTGAAACTGGTCAGGATGATCCACCTTGAATAGGTTGCGGTCTTCGACTTTCTCGACCTTCAACGGTGGTGGCGCTTCCGCCTGCAAATCCGGTTTTGCATCATTGCAGCCTGCCGCAAACAGGCCCAGAAACACTGTCAGTAGTGCGAGATTTCGCCGGTTCATTGGATGACCTCACGTCCCACGGCAAGATTCAATTGGCCTGCCGCGCTCAAGTAGGAAGCAACCAGATTCAGATAGTTAACTTGCACACTCCGGTAGTCAGCTTGTGCGTTCAGAAAATCCAGCAGCGAGGCCGCTCCATGCTCGTATGAAAACGAAATCGTGTCCCGAATTCTCGCGGCTTGTTTCAGATAGCGATCTTTATAGGGCTGCAAAAGAATGATGTTGCTGTTTACCATCGCAAACGCGGAATCTACGTCGCTGAAGACTTGCGCGCGCGCAGCATCCGCCAATCTTTCATTGCGGCCGATGTCCAATTCCGTGCGCTGCTTTTCGCCTTGGTTTCGGTCGAAGATGCGCAAAGGAATGTTCACGCTAAAACCGAAATATTGATCGATGGGTGGGTTGCGCCCAAAATCGAACCCGAATGTGGGATCGGTGGATCCGTTCGCAACCGCCAGCTTGTGATCCGTCTTTGCTTTGTCCACGGACTGCAGCGCAGCCTTCAGGTCAGGCCGTGTATCTAGAGCTGCCTGGCGGATAACGTCGAGCGGAACAAGTTGGGTTGTGAAATCGAATGGGCCGATTACGTCAAACTGGTCAATCGGCGTCCTGTCATTCAAAAGAGCCAGCAGCTGAATTTTCGCGGTGCGTAGGCTCACTTCCGCCGTTTGCAGATCGGATTCGTACTGCACGCGCTGAATTTCGAGCCGGTCCAGATCCACCTGGGCGATATCGCCCACTTTATAGCGTTCGCGATTTACATCGAGTACGTGGTCGTAATAGGCGAGATTATCCTTGGCCAGGTCGAAAACAGCCTTCTCTTGCAGCGCCTGAACAAATGCCATCCTTAAGGTGAAAATGAGCGTCCGGTCCAAGTCCGTCTGGCTTGATACGGCGATCCCGGTCGCTTTCTGAGCGCTTTCCAGGCGCAACTCCCTTTTATGCTGGCGTTCGTGCAAGTAATTCACGGTCGCCACCGGCTCCAAGAAGCCGAACGTGCTGTGCGGCGGGCCTCCGGGGAACGGATCAATTTGATCAGCCAGCAGATTTAGCGTTGGATTAGGGCGCAAGTACGCAGTGATTTCCTGAGCGCGAAACTCATCCACGCCAATCTGTCCCGCTTGCAGAGTCGGGTTCGCTGCCTCAAATTTTGCGCGAACTTCCTGCCAGGTCAGGGCCTTTTGCGCAAAGGCGCTCGCCGCAAGGGTCCCGGTCAAACCCAAGGCCAAGCACAGACGTATAAACGCGTGCCGCATTACCCCTCCTTCTAGCTCTTCACACCGCTGCAGGCGCTTCCACGCAAGGCGATCCTGTGCGCGAATACAACATCGAAATCGCAACTTGGCAGTTTTAAACCGCAGGGCACTGATTCTGTGCAAGCCTCGCCCGGCGACCCGCGCCAGCTCGCGCCCATGAATCCGCCGCCTGAGTCGAGAACCGCGACTGCTCAGAACCGCCGCAGAATCTGGTACGCTCTCAGCCGTCCGGCTTCCGGGAAGAAAGCCCGGGCGAATTAGAGCGCAGGAAGATGAACGGCTTGTGACAACGCACCGTTGATACTATACTGGGTATAGTATGTCAAGGAGGATTCCGCATGGCCCACACCGCCGAAGAGAAGAAAAAACTGCTCGTGCGCGTCAATCGCATTCAGGGGCAGCTGCAAAGTATTCGCGAGGCGATCGAGGAAGAAAAGGAATGCGGTGACGTCCTACAGCAAATTGCCGCCTGCCGCGGAGCTGTCAACGGCTTACTGGTGGAAATCGTCGAAGGCGAAATCAAATTTCACGTGCTGAGCAAAGATGCCAAAGCCGGCTCGCGTGAAACGAAAGCGGCCGAGAGCCTGGTCGAAATTCTCCATCGCTACATCAAATGAACCTCAACCTCGTCCTGTTTTCTGGAATCGTGCTTGGATATCTAACTACCCTCGCCATATCAACCTCAACCCTTCCCTGCTGGAACTTTGCCCTCCTTGGGTGTAGATTTCTTTTGCGTGGGAAGCCGGACGAATCCGGTCATCTGGTATAACAACGAACATGCACCTAGCAGGCAAGTTAGCCGAAGCGGATTTGAACGAAGAGCCAAAAGAGGCTCGCCCAAACGCCTATCAGCCTGCAAAGAGCCGGCGAATTCAATCCAGAATCGCCTTTCGCTTGTTCTCAGTCCCCGTGGCTGTGGCGAGTGTCGCCGCCGTAACCCT
>Ga0116105_1000009_pt1 | contig 91867 bp, 77 predicted proteins | sample June2015DPH_6_20_FD_89716 | JGI IMG/M metagenome (GOLD analysis project Ga0116105, IMG submission 89716) | Peatland microbial communities from SPRUCE experiment site at the Marcell Experimental Forest, Minnesota, USA - June2015DPH_6_10 | ecosystem: Environmental > Terrestrial > Soil > Wetlands >... | reverse complement strand
CTGCTCGCTCGGGTGATACTCCACGCCTAGAATCAACATGTCCGGCTCCTTTCTGCCGAGCCCATGGTTCTCGACAAACCACAGCCTACTCGGGCCTAAGGAGCCGGCGTTGTTATGCAATCAGATGGATTTAGCTGTCCGGCTACCGAAAACTGACCCGCGATGCGGCACGCGCCTCCTTGTCTCGAATCCTTCTTCCCTGTAAATTGTTCTATCGCCTATGCAGAGACGCACTCGACGCAAAATCGCAAAGCGGCCACGCCAAAAGCGCGCGGCCTCGCCGCGCATTCCGCTCAACCGACGCGACAAGCAGGCCGGGGAGTGGTTCGCGAAGCTTGTTGCATTGCAAGCGCGGCTGCGTGGGCGGAATGGGTGCCCGTGGGACCGCGAGCAGACGCACGCGTCGCTGCGGAAATTTTTGATCGAAGAAACATATGAGGTGCTGGACGCGATGGAATCGGCCGACCCGCGTGAATTCGCGTCGGAACTGGGCGACTTGTTGTTGCAGATTACGTTTCACTCGATCCTCGCCGAGGAAACTGGCGCGTTCACCATTTCGGATGTGATCGAATCCGTCCACTCGAAGATGGTGCGCCGCCACCCCCACGTTTTTGGCGACACCAAAGCCAAAGATTCCGCCGCGGTCCTGAAAAATTGGGAACAAATTAAGGCAGCGGAGCGCGCCGGAGCGAATGGCAAGCAAGGGAAGACAACTGCGGCGAACGACGAGAAGGCCGCGAATGCGGCGAAAACGAGTGCGGTCAGCGAGTCCTCCGTACTGTCCGCCGTGCCGCGGTCGCTTCCGGGCGTGCTCGAAGCCTACCAACTCACTCGCCGCGCTGCGCACATCGGTTTCGACTGGGACAATCTTTCCGGTATCTTCGACAAACTCGACGAAGAGAGGCGCGAGATACTCGCATCGCTCGAGGCTGGCGCGCCTTCGTCATCGGAAGCATCGCGCAAGCTCAAGCCGAAAGTGACGCAGCACTCCGCAGGGACACAGCATGCCGCGCCCGCATCACCGCACCTTGAAGAAGAAGTCGGGGACCTGCTTTTCGCCGCAGTAAATGTGGCGCGCTTCGTGGGCGCCGACCCTGAGATCGCGCTGAAGAAGGCCAATCGCAAATTCCAAACGCGTTTTCAGTGGATGGAAGCAGTCGCGCTTGCGGAAGGCCGTCCGCTGGCCGAACTGCCGCGCGAGCGCATGGAAGAATTGTGGAATCGGTCGAAACTTCAGCGACACCTTGAGGCCGCACACACCAAATGAACGCATCCGCTGAAACTCCGACAGCCGCCGAGCACGAAATCGAAATCCGGCACTGCGACTCGCTGGCCGAATACGAAACCGGCGTGCGCCTGGAAAAACAGATCTGGGGCGAACACATCGCGGTGCCTTCGGCGATTTTCGTGGTCGCACACCACACCGGCGGACAAATCTTCGGTGCGTTCGATGGCGACAAGATGGTCGGGATGACGCTCGCGCTTGCCGGAACGCGCGGCGGTAAGCCGTTCCTGCATTCGCACATGACCGCCGTGCTGCCCGAATATCAGAATCTCGGCGTCGGGCGGCGCTTGAAATTCTTTCAACGGCAGGATGCGCTGAAGCGCGATATTCGGCTGATCGAATGGACGTTCGATCCGCTGGAACTGAAAAACGCGCACTTCAATTTTGTGCGCCTGGGCGCGATCTCTCGGCGCTACATACCGAATTGTTACGGCGTCACGGAAAGCCCGCTGCACGCGGGGCTGCCCACCGACCGGCTGGTCGCGGAATGGTGGCTCGATTCCGATCGCGTGAAAAACATCCTGGCGGAAAGCCCGCTGCCCACCGCTGCCGGCGCTCAAGCCATTTCGCTGCCGGCGACGCTCGGTGAACTCAAAGCCCGAGACCGCGAATCCGCGGCGCGCCTGCAGACCGAAACGCGCGACCACTTCCGCAAGCTACTGCATCAGGGTTTCATCGCGACGTCGGTCGAGCGCCGCGGCGATACCGTGGATTACATTCTGGAACCCGCCGCTTCCATCGCGGGACTGCGTCTGCCAGAATATCGCCCGGAAGAATTCGAAGACTAGCGACCGAAGCCCAAAGGCCCCAGCCCCATGCGCCTGCGTAAAATCACTCTGCGCGAAATCCATATGCCGTTGATCGCGCCGTTTCAAACCAGCTTCGGTGAAACTTCGTTGCGGCGCATTCTGCTGCTGGAAGTGGACGCAGACGGCGCGACAGGTTGGGGCGAATGCACCGCCGGAGAGGATCCCTACTACTCGTACGAGACCGTCGAAACGGCGTGGCATATCATCCGCGATTTCCTCTGGCCGATCGTGAAGTACAAGGAATTCGATTCTGCCGTAGAAATCTTCGACCTGCTCGCGCGTGTGCGCGGCCACAACATGGCCAAAGCCGGTTTGGAAACCGCGATCTGGGACGCCGAGGCTAAACAAAAGAACCTGCCGCTAGCAAAGTTGCTCGGGGGCACGCGCGACGAGATTTCTTCCGGCGTTTCCATCGGCATCCAGCCCGACATCGCAACTCTGCTCGCCAAAGTGGAAAAAGAACTGGCCGCCGGATACCAACGCATAAAAATAAAAATCAAGCCGGGCAATGATGTGGAGCCTGCGCGCGCGCTGCGCGAGAGATTCCCGCGCATTCGTCTGATGGTGGACGCGAATTCCGCCTATCGCCTGGAAGACGCGCCGCTGCTGAAGCAGCTCGACGCCTTCTACCTGATCATGATCGAGCAGCCGCTCGGGCACGACGACATCTACTCGCACGCCGCGCTGCAGCGCCAGCTCGAAACGCCGATTTGCCTCGACGAATGCATTCACGACATCGAGCACGCGCGCGCGGCCATCGAAATCGCCGCCTGCAAAATCATCAATATGAAGCTTGGCCGCGTCGGAGGACACACCGCAGCCCGGCGGATCCACGATCTCTGCCAATCGAAATCCATCCCGGTCTGGTGCGGAGGCATGCTGGAATCCGGCATCGGGCGCGCGCACAACATTGCGATGTCCACGCTGCCCAATTTCACGCTGCCGGGAGACGTCTCCGCCAGCCGCCGTTACTGGACCGGAGACATCATCGAGCCGGAAGTGGAAGTCACCCCGAGGGGCACTATAAAAGTTCCCACGGCGCCGGGCATCGGCTATGCGCCGCGCCTCGAACGCATCGAATCGCTCAGCAAACGCCGCGAGGTGCTGGATTGAAAGCCCGAGCGCGCGTGTGACCTCACCACCGGTCTCTCCATTGACGTCTCCCGCCGTCGTCACCCCGGAATCTGAGCCGTCGCGTCCCAGCAAATTAACGCTGGCGTTCTGGCTGTTCATGATGCTGGTGCTGTGGTCTGGGAATTACGTCGCGGGAAAAATAGCGCTGCGCACCCTGGATCCGATAACTCTCACATGCCTCCGCCTGCAGCTCGCCGCATTCCTCATGCTGGCAATTTATTTTTCGCGCCGCGAGCGCCAGCCGCTGAAGCTCGGCGATGCGTGGCCCTTTCTCTATCTTGGCTTCTTCGGAGTAGTCGCCAATCAGGGCCTCTTCACCGTGGGGCTGAACTACACCAGCTCGAACCATTCTGCTGTGATTATCGCCGTTGGGCCGATCATCATTTTGCTTCTCGCGCGCGCCTTGAAACTGGAAGCGCTCACCGCGGCGAAAGTCTTTGGCATGGCCATCTCGTTCGTCGGTGTCTACTTGCTCGAGACCGAGCACGGCTCGCCGGCGCATTCGCCGTTTCTCTTGGGCGACATGATCACCTTCGGCGGAGTGATCGGCTTCTCCATCTACGCCGTGCTGGGCAAAAGGGTTGCCGCGCAGTACGACGCCATCGCCATGAACACTTTCAACTGCGTTGCCGCCGCACTGCTGCTTCTGCCGCTTACGACGCGCCAGGTCGTCCATCTCGAATGGCACGCCGTGGCGCTGAGCGGCTGGCTTGGCATGATTTACATGGCAGTCGGTAGCTCCGTCGGTGCGTACACCATTTTTTACTGGGTACTGCGCTACATGACGGCCTCACGCGTCGGCGCCGTCAGCTACTTTCAGCCGGTCGTCGTGATCCTGCTCTCCATAGCCTTCTTGGGCGAACGGCCCTCGCGCATGCTACTGGAGGGCACCGCGTTGGTGCTGGTGGGCGTCTTTCTGGCCGAGCGCGGTAGGTCCTGAGCTCCCGCCGGGCTTCCACACGGTTGCCTCCCGCGGACCTGTCCGTCAGTTCAGCCGAAACTTTTTCGAACCGCCCGTGTTGTACCCGACGAGGGCAGGCGTGCGAGTTTCGCCGCGTGCGTGATTGGCTGGAAGTGAAAGACTTAACCAAATTGCAACCAAGCACGCTCCAGGCGAGTCTAATCGTTGTAGAATGACTTTGGCGTTCCGGCCGCCCGCACAGCTTGGGAAGTCGTTGGGTGGAGGTAACAACCATGAGTAGATCCGCTTCTCTAAAGATTGTATTCACAGCTGTTGCTGCGCTGGTTCTGTTCTGCGCTCCGGGCGCATTCGCGCAACGTGGCGGTGGTGGTCACGGTGGAGGCGGAGGTGGTGGCTTTCACGGCGGGGGTGGTGGAGGCGGTGCCCATTACGGCGGCGGAGGCGGCGGCAGCTACCATGGTGGCGCTCCGTCCTACGGCGGAGGCGCTCGCAGCGGAGGAGCCTATGGCGGGTACCGCGGCGGGGCTTATGGCGGCTATCGCGGTAGCGCGAACCATTATTCCAGCTCGCCCAATCACTATTCCAGTTCAGCAGCGGGCAGGCCCTACGGCGCGATTGGCGGCCGCACCGGCAACAGCTACAGCGCGGGCAATCGCGCAGGCGCAACGCCTCCATCGAGTGCGCGCTTCGGCTCGTCGGCGTCAGCAGCCAATCGTGGGTCGTCCGCCTCGTCGAACTTCGGCAGAAGCGGTCCCGCGAATTCCGCGTCTACGGCTCGCGGCGGTACAAATTCCGGCACCTACGCGAATGCGCGCGGCGGCTCGGCGGCAACAAACTCAGCCGGTGCGCATAATTCCACTTCACTTTCGGCTGCCACCAGCAACCGCAGCGCGAGCAGTTCGCTCTCTGCCTCTTCTCGAGGCGCTTCAACGGTCTCTACGAGCCGCGCGGTCTCAAACATCGAAAATTCGCATTTCAGCAGCTCGGCGACGTCCCGGTCCTCTTCGTTCGGCGGCCGCTCGTCCGCGTCTCACTTCAGCAACACGACCCTCACCAGCGCGCATTTTGGTTCGGCAGGCTCGGTGAGCGCTCCGCATCTGGGCGGCGCGTTGAATGTGCATGGCTCTTCGGGCTTCGCGGGCAGTCACTCGTTCGCCAGCAATTCGATCGGATTCCGTGGCGGTAACTTCGGCAGCGGATTCCACGGCGGGTATGGCGGTTACGGCTGGCGTGGCGGCTGGGGCGGTGGTTGGCGTGGCGGATGGGGCGGATGCTGGGGTTGCGGATTTGGTTGGGGTTGGGGCTTCGGCTGGGGCTGGGGATGGGGCGGGCTCTGGGGTCCAGGCTGGGGCTGGTGGGGTCCGTACTACAGCCTAGGCTATTACCCGTATTGGGGTTGGCCGGGCTACGATCCTTACTTCGACACTCCGGGCTATAGCATTAACTACGGAGACAATGGAAATTACTCCGGCTCAGACAATGGTGCGGTGGACAATTCCGGCAACTACAACGCCGCTCCGGTGCAGCCCGACAATTCCGGCGGCATCGCGGAACCGCAAGGTTCGCCCAACGATAATCCGGTGACTGGCAACGTTTCGTCTTCTCGGCCGACCGTGTTGCTGTATTTGAAGGACGGAACCACGTACGCTGCGAGCGATTACTGGCTGCAGGATGGCGTGCTGCACTACACCGTGAATTATGGCGGCGAGGACACGCTGAATATGGATGAGCTTGACCTGCAGCGCACGGTGAACGAAAACGCGCGCCGCGGCGTCAATTTCTCGCTGCATCCGAATCCTTCGACGGCGAACCCGCAGCCCAGTTCGAACGGGCATCCGGCCAGCAGTTCGTCCACCGATCAGAGCAACCGTTATCGTGCGCCGCAGTTCGGCAACGGCAATCGGAATAGCGCTGCTCCGGCTGCGACGCCAAGTCCGGCACCGGCGCCGCCTGTGCCGCAAACGCAGACAACGTCGCAAACGCTGTGATCACAATTTAGTTTTCAGGGCCGCGGCAGGCCAAAACCTATATCCTGCCGCGGCCTTTTTTTATTACCGCGCAGGTGCCTGGTCACCCCAAAAACAAAAACGGCGCCGCAACCTTTCGGTTGCAGCGCCATTTCTATTTCTGCCCGCTCCGCCACGGCCTGTCTAGGCTATCCGTCTGCGGCCGGGGTAGGGAATTTGGTTTACGAGTTGCTGCCGACGCCCGCCCCCACCGGCTCCAGTTCCGCCGATGCTTGCTTGTGCGACTTGCCGCGCTCGATCTCGATTTGCCCCTTCAAGTACGCGCCATCCTCGATCAACACCCGGCCGCCGGTGATATTGCCGACCACCGAGCCGTCTTTCTTCACCTCAATGCGATCTTCCGCAAACAGGTTGCCGCGCACCTTGCCATACACGATCACTTCCCGTGCATGTACATCTGAAACAATTTCGCCGTTCTGTCCGACGGTAAGGCGCTGGCCCTTCAGCGAAATCGGGCCCTCCACCTTGCCGTCAATCTGCAAATCTTCCTCGCCGGAAATCTGGCCTTTCACGGTCAGTCCCGGTCCCAAGGTCGCCAGGTTGCGCGCCGTAGGAGCGCTGGAGCGATAGGTCTGCGACGCTGCCGGAGCGGAACTGGCGTTAAAGTTGGCCGACGATTGCGTTGGTTGATACGCCGCCGGCTGTGCCGCGGCTGGGTTCGGAGAATCGGACTGCTTGTTGTTGCTCCACATATTCCCTCCGGGTGATGTTCCAAGTCGTCGCTGATTGCTGTGAGACGCTGGAATCAATGTATGCGCGCGCCGCAAGGCGGGCAATCGCAATCCAAGCGCGAGTTGTTTGCCATGAAACTGTACGCACGTACAGGGAGAACACAGCGCAAGGCGAGCGTCCGGTTTCGCGCGACGCTTCCCATCTGCGGACACCGCGCCGCCAGCGCACAGCTGGCCGCGCTGCGATGCCCGGTAGGATACATATCGGTCGCGACCGAGCGTTGCTTCAGTCCCGGCGGTATAAGCTCTGCAAGGAGCGGGTTCTAGCCGTGACAGTCGCGTCCTGGAGCGCGCGCCGGGCGGGTTCTGCGCCCGGAATCAGGGTTCAGCATCGTTTGTGGGCTTGGCGCGGCGATTGCACTGTGTAAGGCTAGTTGCTCTCGGAGGGTTTGATGGGTGCTCTGTGGCAAGATGTCCGCTATGCGCTACGCATGCTGCTGAAATCGCCGGCGTTCACGGCTACGGCAATTCTCACGCTTGCTTTGGGCATCGGGGCCAATAGCACCATTTTCAGTTGGATCAATTCCACTCTCCTGAATCCGATTCCGGGCGCGGCGAATACCGGCAACATTCTAGCCTTCACATCTGGTGGGGATTCACGCAATCCGATCCCGTTTTCCTATCTGGACTTTCTCGATTTGCGCGAGCGCACTAAGAGTTTCTCCGCAATCACGGGATTCTCCATCGAACCGATGAACTTGACGGGAAAGGCCAGGCCCGAGCGCATTTGGGGAACGCTGGTTTCCGCGAATTACTTCGATTTTCTGGGCGTGCGCCCCATACTCGGGCGCGGATTTCTGCAGACGGAAGACAATGCGGCGGGCGGTGCGCCCGTGGTCGTCATCAGCTATCGCATGTGGCAGCTTCGTTACGCGGGCGATCGCTCGGTGATCGGCCGCACCCTGCAAATCAACGAGCATCCTTACACCATCGTCGGCGTTGCGCCGCACGTTTTCCAGGGGACGCAAACGGGGCTGCGCAGTGAACTGTGGCTCCCGATCATGATGGCGCCACAAATCATGTCTAACTCGGACCGGCTGCACGAGCGAAGCAACACCTGGGTGGTGACACTGGGGCGGCTGGCGCCCGGCGTCTTGCCGGACCAGGCGCAGGCGGAAATGAATCTTCTGATGAAGCAGCTTGTGGCGCAGTTTCCCAAAGAACATCAAGGCGAGAACGTCGTCACACTGTATCCGATGTGGCGAGCGCCGTTTGGGGCCAATGGCTACCTCTATGTGCTTCTGCCCATGCTGATGGCTATCGCTGGAGCCGTCCTGCTCCTTGCTTGCGCGAATGTTGCGAATCTGCTGTTGGTGCGCTCGGTTGCGCGGCGACGCGAGATCGCGATTCGCTTATCTATCGGTGCCAGCCGCTGGCGGCTGGTTCGCCAACTGCTCATCGAAAGCCTGATCCTTGCGCTCGCGGGCGGCGGCGTGGCCATGCTCATTACCACATGGACCGCGGGAACATTTTCGCAATTCATTCCACCTACGAATATTCCGGTGGCGATGGATATTCACGCCGACTCTCGCGTTCTGGTCGCCACCATGCTTCTCTCTCTCTTCACCGGGATTATTTTCGGAGTGCTTCCGGCGTGGCGCGCTTCGGATCTTGCTCCGATTGCGGTCTTGAAAGAGGATTCGGGAAGCGTTTCGGGTGGCCTGCATCGCGCCCGTCTGGCGAGCATTCTGGTCGTAGCGCAGATTTCGCTTTCGCTCTTTCTGCTGGTTTGCGCCGGTTTGTTCATTCGCAGTTTTCGCGCGGCTCAGACTCTAAATCCCGGCTTCAACCCGGATCATGTGCTGATCGCTTCTTACAGCCTTTTTCCATCGGGCTATAATCGCGACTCTGGGGTGCAATTCCATCGTCAGTTGCTAGATAAGATTGCGGCGCTGCCCGGCGTGCAATCCGTTTCCATCGCGGACTGGGTGCCACTCGGCTATTCCTGGGACGTCACCACCACGAATCCCGAAGGCTACGTTCCGCAGCCCCACGAATCCATGAATATTGCCACGGCCACGGTCGGTCCCAATTACATGCGCACCATGCAGATTCCGTTGGTTGCAGGGCGCGATTTCAGCGAGCAGGACACGACGACTTCGCAGCCGGTCGCGGTCGTCAACGAAGCTTTCGTGCAGCGCTATTGGCCGAATCAAGAAGGCGTGGGCAAACGGGTGCACGCGCAAAGTGAATGGCGCACGGTTGTCGGCGTGACGCACAATGCCAGCTATTTCTCGCTGCGCGAAAACTCGCTGCCATTTATTTATTTGCCTGTGCTGCAGAATTATTCCGACGAGGTGGCGATTCACGCGCGCGTTGCCGGCGACCCGCTGCGCTACACCGCCGCGGTGGAAAAAGCCGTGCACGAGCTGAATGCCAATCTGCCGGTGTATGACGAATCCACGCTGGCATCGCGCGTGCAAGTGGCGAGCACGGGGCAGCGCATTGCCGGCACATTCGTCGGCGCTTTCGGTTTGCTGGCTCTGGTTCTTGCCGCGGTGGGAATCTACGGCGTCATTGCCTACACCACCCGCCAACGAACCCACGAAATCGGTTTGCGCATGGCCCTGGGCGCACAGTCCACCGATGTGTTCCGCATGGTGCTGGGCAACGGACTGCGCCTGATCTTAACGGGGCTGGCCTGCGGACTGGTGCTGTCACTCGCGCTGACGCGTTTTCTCCGCACCGTACTGTTCGGCGTCGGCGCTACCGACTTCATCACCTTCGCGGTTGTCGGCCTGCTACTCAGCGTCGTCGCGCTGCTAGCGTGCTACATTCCGGCGCGCCGGGCCATGCGCGTGGATCCGATGGTTGCGCTGCGCTACGAGTAGCAATCCTGTTATGCGCCGATCTTCAACACGGACCGAAAGCGTACCGTGCCGTTCATCATGATGTCGTAGGCTTCGTTGACTTTTTCCAGCGGGAATACTTGCGTCATGGGACGCACGCCAGTGAGCGCGCTGAAACGCAGCGTATCCTGCGAATCAATCGAGCTGCCCGAATACCATCCGCGCACGGCGCCGCGGGTCATGATTGCGGTGAACGCACTGACCTCGATCGGAGTATTCGGCACGCCGAGCACCATCAGCTTGCCGTCGATTCCCAGGCCACCAAATGCGGCGGACATCGCGTCGCCGGCAGTAACCGTCGCCAGAATCGTCTTCGCGCCGCCCAGTTTCTGCAATTCCGCCACGACGTCCTGCTTGTCGCTGTCAACGTAAACATGCGCGCCGAGCTTCTTAGCGAGCTCCACCTTGTCGGCGCCGCGGGCGATCGCGACGGTCTTGCAGCCGCACTTTGCGGCGAACTGCACGCCGAGATGCCCGAGGCCGCCAATGCCAAGCACCGCGACGACCTCGCCGGGTCCCACGCCCGAGTTCCGCAGAGCGTTGAACGTGGTTACTCCCGCGCACATCAGCGGCCCGGCATCCACTGCGCTGACCTCATCCGGTATCAGTGCCAGCGTAACTGCCGGCGCCACCATGTACTCCGCGTAGCCGCCGTCACGGGAGACGCCCGTGATCGCACGATCCACCAAACACAAATCGAAGTGCCCGCGGCGGCAGGAATCGCAATATCCACAGTTCCCGCCGAACCAACCTACGCCGACGCGGTCGCCGATCTTCCAGCCTTTCACGCCGTCGCCCAGCGCATCCACCACGCCCGCAACTTCGTGCCCGGGAATGCGCGGATACTGAATACCGGGAAGCAATCCCTCCTTCGTGAGCACATCGCTGTGACAGACGCCGCAGGCTTGCACCTTCAGGCGCACATCGCCCCGGCCGGGCTGCGGAATTTCGCGTTCGACGATTTCAAACGGCCCGTTGGCTTTGGGAACTTGCACTACGCGCATCTTTGCCATGATTCCTCCGTACGGATTAGTGTCACGACTGCGCTGGTCTTATCGCAGTCTGTTCCTTCGATGCGTCACCGGTACGCGACGGTTCCAAATATTCTCGCAGTGCGCCAGGGGGCGCGTTGACAGCACCGGACCTGCATGTTAGTTTGCGCGACGGCATGAATTCAACGAATTCCTCCAGCGCGCGCAAGCGCATCGCGGTGGTTCCCGGCGACGGCATCGGCAAGGAAGTAATTCCAGAGGCTGTAAGAGTTCTGCAGGCTGCGGCTGCGTCTGGCGGGCGCGCGGTTGCGCTGACGGAGTTTGATTGGGGCGCGGACCGTTATCTGCGCGACGGCACCACGCTGCCGGCGGGCGCGGTAGAAATGTTACGGCGCGATTTCGACTCGATACTGCTGGGGGCGATGGGCGATCCGCGCGTCCCGACGAATATTCATGCCGCGGAAATTCTTCTGGGTTTGCGCTTCAAGCTCGATCTATATGTGAATGCGCGGCCTTGCGTGCTGTTCGACGAGCGCTTTACTCCGCTGAAAGGGCGCAGCGAAAAAGACGTGAACTTCATGGTCTTTCGGGAGAATACCGAAGGCCTGTACGTCGGTATGGGTGGAAATTTTAAGAAGGGAACCGCGGACGAAGTCGCGATTCAAGAGGACGTGAACACGCGCAAGGGCGTGGAGCGGATTATTCGGTACGCGTTTGAGTTTGCGCGGGGCCGCGGATTGCGGCGCGTGTGTATGTCCGACAAATCGAACGCGCTCACGTTTGCACATGACCTGTGGCAGCGCGTTTTCAAGGAAGTGCGCGCGGAATATCCGGGAATCGAATCGAGCCATCAGTACATTGATAATTTGCTGATGCAGATGGTACGTGACCCGGCGCAGTTTCAGGTGATCGTGACTTCCAATCTGTTCGGCGACATTGCGAGCGACGTGGGCGCGGCACTGGCTGGCGGACTGGGGTTGGCGCCTTCGGGCAATATTCATCCAGGGCAGGTGTCGCTGTTCGAGCCGGTGCATGGCTCGGCGCCCAACATTGCCGGTAAGGGTATTGCCAATCCGATGGGTGCGATCCTAGCGGCAGGGATGATGTTCGAATTTCTGGGCTGGGGGGCGGAGGCTCAAGCGATCGACAAGGCAGTGCGAGCGGCGCTGAAGGAAGGGAAGACGCCGGCGGAGCTGGGCGGGGCACTCTCGACGCGGGAAGTTGGTGATTGGGTGGCGGACCGCGTGGCTAAATCAGGCGTTACGAGTTAGGCGCGAAAGATGAAAACCTTAACATAGAGGTCACAGCGAAAAGCTTCGAGGCAAATCTGAGAAAGCAAAGACACGACTGCGATTTATGGGTTTCTGCGCAGAATCGGTTTTTAATGTACTTCTTTAACCCTCCGGTCGCTAGCTCCTCGCTGAATCATCTGCTCCACATTTCGACTCTGCAAAGCCTTCGACCAGCTCATTAATTATTTTTCACGGCTGGATCGGCCTGCTGAACGGTTCCGGCGACCAGATCGGTCTTGACCGTGATTTTCTGCTTGGCTAGGAGCGTGACGTTGGTTTCGAAGGGTTGGTAGCCGACCAAATCAATTTTGATATGGTGGTTTCCGGGCGCGACGAGCATGGCGCGGCCGACGCCGCGGAACTGGTTTACGGTGCCGGCGAAGTGCCCGTCAACGAAAACGGCGGCTCGTTCTGGCGTAACTTCCAATTTGATCTCGCCATTGACGGCGGAAAATTCTGCTTGCGGGTTCTTCTCGAGTTTGATTGCGAGAATGGTCTTTTTGCCTGGTTCGGTGACGATTTTCTGGGTCAGTTCGAAGTAACCGGTTTGGCGCACTGCAATTTCATGTTCTCCCGGCAGTAGCAGGATCTTCTTGTCACCTTTCAGTTCGTTAACGAAGCCGACGTATTGTCCGTCCACCCAAACGCCGGCGGTCTTATCAGGTTTCGTCGAGGCCGTGAATTCCACCTCACCCATGATCTGATTTGCTGGAGGGGCTTGCTGCGCAGACGCCGCGAGCGGGAACAGAAGCGCTCCGATCAGCATCGCCACGGATAGAAATCTGCCGAAGCTCTTGGGTTGCACAAAACTAGGATTACCAATCGCCATTCCATCCCTCCCTTACTGACAGCAGGATAATGTTTGCGACGCCAATACCGGGCTGGGAACAGACGTTATTCTAGTCTTTTTCCATGCAGCGGGAACACATTTATGGAGAGAAAGAATACTCGCCGAAAATGAAGGATTCACTTTATGGGTTTCGGAACGCCGTTTGCTTCGACTGATCCTCGAGCTGTCGACCTTCCGACGTTGATTCACGGCAAGACTTAAACCAACAGTTACAGTTCACGCAGCGCGACGGCGATCGGCCTGCGCGCGGCGCTGATCGCGGGAAGCAGGCCGCCGATCAATCCCATCGCCAGCGCGAAAAGCAACCCGCTGAGCAGCAGTCCGGGCGTAATACGGAATGCGAAAGCCAGATTCGAAAATGTCTGCCAATTGATTGTGCTAGTAGTGAGGCCGTTGAGCCGCAGCACCGCCACGCAGCCAATCACGCCGCCGATGAAGGCGATCAGCAACGCCTCAATGAGAAACGAAAACACGACGGCCGGGCCGCCAAACCCCAGCGCGCGCATAGTGGCAATTTCGCGCCCGCGCTCGGATACGGCGGAATACATCGTATTGAGCGCGCCGAAAATGGCGCCAATGGCCATTACAAAGGCGACCAGGCCGCCGAGCACCGTGATCAGCCGGGTCATCGCCGTAGACTGCTTGGCGTAATAATCAACCTCGCGAAAGACGTCCAAATTCAGGCGCGGGTCGGCGCTCACGGAATCCTTGAGCTGTTGCAAAGCCGCAGCGGAAGTGAGGTGGACGGTAGCGGATTGATAGATGTTAGTCGGGCGCTTGTAGACGTCATCGAGCACGCGCGCGTCAGTCCAGACTTCGGAATCGAAAGCGCTGCCGCCAGCGTCAAAAACGCCGACGACGCGCCAGTGGCCCCCGCCGAAGTCCACGGTGTTGCCGAGGGTCAAGCCCGAATAGGTTTTATTGGCGTTCGAGCCGACGACGAGTTCGGAAAGGCCCGGCTGAAACATTCGTCCCTGAACGATCTTCACATTGCGGCGGATCGTCAGCACGTTTCCCGAAACGCCGCGCACCTGCACGTTGGCATTTGTTCCGGTAGCGCGCAGCGGGAAGGGAGCGACCACGACGACCTCGGAGGTGATCAGCGGGCCAGAGCCGTCGCGAGCGACTCCGGGATCATCCTGAACGATCTTGATGCTTTCAAGAGAAATGCCGCTCATCATTTCCGCGGTGGCACCGGCGCGCATCAGGATGGCGTTGTCCTCCGAACCGGAAGCAACCAGCGTGGCGCGGAATCCGTGAGCGAGTGACAACATGGCGACGAACACGCCGACGGTGCCCGCGATGCCCAGGACGGCGACGATCGACGACACCCAGCGCGCCCTTACGCTGCGCAGATTGTAGATTACCGGTATCGCCATTTCACACCCTCCGCAGCGCGTTGACAACGCGCATCCGCATAGCTCCTACGCCCGGTAAAATTCCGCCGGCCGCGCCAACGAGCAGCGCTGTCGCAAGTCCCAACGAAAGAATCGCAGGAGACAACACGAGTTCGGGCAGCAGGCCGTTTAGCGCATTGCCGAGCACCGGCACGGCTAACATGGCGACGCCGAGGCCGAGAATGCCGCCGAGCAGCGCGATGAGCAGAGCCTCCGCCAGGACCAGCACCAGAACAGAGAAGTCGCTGAAGCCGATGGCTTTCAGAACGGCTAGCTCGCCGACGCGCTCGCGCACCGCTATCGCCATGGTATTGCCGGTAATCAGCAGCAGCGTGAAGAACACCACGACGCCGATGGAGAGAATCAGGAATTCGATGTTGCCGAATTGTTTTACCCATCCCGCCGCAAAAGCCGATTCCGTTTCCGTCTTCGTTTCGTAGGAGGAGTTGGTGAAGGTGTCGTCAATGGCTTTGGCGACGCGTGGTGCGTCGTCGGGATTATCGAGCCGCAACACATACCACCCGATGTTTCCCTTGAATGACTGCGCTACGCGCTCCTCGAAATAATCCCACTGAAACCAGAACTGGGTTTCGTCGCCGCCGGCGTGCTCGCTGTGATAAATGCCGTCAATATTGAATTCCCACGTGCCGCTGGCGCCATAGCTGACGTTCTTGATGGGGACGCGGTCGCCGATCTTCCAGCCGAAGCGCTGTGCGGTTCTGGCTCCGACGATTGCGCCTTCGCGGTCCGCCACGAATTTCTGCCATTGGTCATCGGGAACGATCAGCTCGGACATCACCTGACGCTGATTTTCAGGGTCTATGACGAACTGCGGGAAGAAGTTCTTCTCGTCCTGATAGACACCGCCGAACCAGTTATTGTGCGTAATCGACTTCACGCCCGGAATGCGCAGGATCTGGTCGCGGTAAGAGAGGGGAAGTGGCTGGATGATGGAGATGCGGTTGATGATCACCAGACGATCGGCGCCGGCAATATCGGCGCCACGGCCGAATGCGCCTTTCACGACCGCCAGGAAGGCGAACAGAAAGAGCGCTACCGCGAACGATCCAACCGTAAGAATGGTGCGAAATTTCTTGCGCGACAGGTTCGCAAGTATCAGGTGAAGAAATTTCATGCCGGGCTCCCGACGCGCCCGCCTTCCACCAGCACGCCTTTGTTGAGGTGAAGTGTTGCTTGAGCTCTTTCGGCGGCCAGGGGATCGTGCGTCACCATCAGGATCGTCTTGTTGTGTTCCTTGGAGAAGCGCTGCAACAGTTCAAGTATTTCATCAGCACTCTTCCGGTCCAGGTCGCCGGTGGGTTCGTCGCAGAGCAGGAATGTGGGATCGGCGACGATTGCGCGGGCGATAGCGACGCGCTGCTCTTGTCCGCCGGAGAGTTGTCTCGGGTAATGGTTGATGCGATCGGCGAGGCCGACAATCGCAAGCGCCGCTTCAACGTGCGTGCGGCGCTCGGACTTCGAGAGTTTTGTGAGCAGCAGCGGCAGCTCGACGTTCTGGAAGGCGGTGAGCACGGGGATCAAGTTGTACATCTGAAAGATGAATCCCACGTGGCGAGCGCGCCATTGCGTGAGCTTTCCACTGGACATGTGGGTGATCTCATCGCCGGCGACGGTGATGCTGCCATGGGAGGGGACATCAAGCCCGCCGAGCAGATTGAGCAGGGTGGTCTTGCCGGAGCCGCTGGGACCCATGAAGGCGACGAATTCCCCCGGGTCGACGTCCAGATTCAAGCCCTGCAGGACATCGATCTCCTCGCCGCCGCGTTTGTATTTCTTGTCGAGGCCGCGGATCTTGATCAGGCTGTTTGCGCTGCCACTTCCATCCACTCGCACCATTTTGCGGGCTCCTATTTCTTAATCTGAACCGCTTCACCATCGTGCAAATCGGTCGGGCCTTTCACGACGACCGTGTCGCCCGCCGTAAGGCCCGCCAAAATCTCGGCGTCGCTGCCGCGTGTGTTGCCCACGGTGACGGCGCGGCGTTCCAGTTGATTGTCCTTAACAAGGAAAACGATCTTGCGGCCGCTGTCGTCACGCACGGCGCCGGAAGGAATCAGTGCGGCGGGCGCTACGCCGACTTGCTTATCTGGCTCGTTGCCCAAGAAAGTGACCTTCACGCCCATGTCTGGCAGAATTCTGGGGTCCAGCTTCAAGAACGAAATGCGAACCTTCACTGTGGCTTTTTGGCGGTCGGCGGTGGGAATCACGGTGCGCACTTTCGATGGGATCTGCCAGTCGGGATAAGCGTCCAGGATCGCGGTCACCGGCTGGCCTGGCTCTACACGCGCGATGTACGCCTCGTTGACGTCTACTTCGATTTCATTTGAGTTCATATCCACGATGGTAGCGACGCCGGTGCGTGTGAAACCTCCTCCGGCGGAGACGGGCGAGATCATTTCACCTACTTGCGCGTCTTTGGAAACCGCAACACCATCGAACGGCGCGCGAATCACGCAATTGTTAACCGCCTGCTGCGCCTCGGCGATGCGCGCTTCCGAGCCAGCTACTTGCACTCTGGTGAGCGCGATTTTCGCTTTCAGGCTGTCCACGGTGGTGGTTGCGTTGTCGAGCGTTTCCTGGCTCTGCACTCCGGCGGCTTGCAACGCGCGAGCGCGATTCAATTCGATCTCTGCGTTCTTGAGCTGCACTTCGAGGTCGGCGATTTGCGCGCGCGTGGAATTGCGGTCAGCGACGGCGGATTCGAGGGCGCGCTTCACGTCGGAATCATCGAGCGTCGCGAGGATCTGGCCTTCTTTTACGTGCACGCCTTCATCGAAGAAGACGCCAGTTACACGCCCGGTGATTTTCGCGGCCACGGTGGCGCGGCGGCGCGGCGTGACGTAGCCGCTGGCGTTCAGCAGGGCAGGGCGGCCGGTTGCCGCTTTCTGCGCAACGCCAACTTCGACGACTGGCTTCTGGTCGCGGAAGGCCAGCGCGGCTCCGGCGATGAGCGCCAGCACCACAAGGGCGCCTACGATGAGTCCCCAACGCGTGCCGCGTTTGGCAGTCGTGCGCTGGGTCTTGTCAATGCGCAACGCGCTCAGGTCAGGTCTTGGCTGCGAAGGCGTGGACATGTACGGCGGATGCTCCTTCACTTGAGCTTGATGGCAGCAAAACTTACTACGCGCGACGGGGTGCAGAAGTAACGCGGTGCGCGTCCGGCTAAGTGCGTATGTGCATTGTATCTTGGGTTCGCCCCCTAGAGGAGTCAGTTTCGTTGGCTAAGCAATGGATGCGCTGTCGCCGATTGAGATGCAGCGGTCACCATGGTCATCGCGCACACCTACCCTCACCGTAATTGCTCTTCCCATCTAGAACGTAGATGGACGCAAAACGTCACTTGAATTATTTAATTGGACATCTTGGTTTGGCGTGCTGGCGCGGCTCGCGGGGCTTCAAGTAAGAATTGAGATGTGGAAACTCGTGTCCGGCGCGCGGAAATTCTTGAGGTCTTACTTTTGTCGTGTGAATTATAGAACTCAACGAACGCTGGAGTTGTCGGCTAGGCGACGAATCGGTTGCGCGCGCCACTTCGAGTAGTAAGTGACATTATGAATGCGATCAGCATGCCGAGCAGAAATCCGCCAACGTGCGCCCACCAAGCGACGCCTCCCGACGCGGACGCGCCAGCCCTGCCGAGCGAGCCGATGCCGCTGAGGAATTGCATCGCGAACCACAGCCCGATGAACACCAGCGCGGGAATTCGAGCAAAGAACCAGAGGATGAATAGCGTGACCAGCGTGGAGATCTGCGAACCGGGGAAGAATACGACGTAGGCGCCGAGGACGCCGGAGATTGCTCCGCTCGCGCCTAGCGACGGGACGTGCGAGCCCCAGGAAAATAGCGTTTGCGCGACGCTGGAGCCGATTCCGCAGACCAAGTAGAACAGCAGATAGGCGACGGGGCCCATGCGATCTTCCACGTTTGCGCCGAAAATCCACAGAAACCACATATTGCCGATAATGTGCAGCCAGCCGCCGTGCAGAAACATGCAGGTGAACAGCGGCAGCAGCGCTTCCTGCAGGGTGTAGTGGCGGCCGGCCAGCGCCATTTGAATTTTGTAGGGCACCACGCCGTAGGTCATGATGAAGGCGTCTGCGGCGTGCGCTGGAAGCGAAATCTGGTAGAAAAATACGAGTGCGTTTGCAACGATCAGTAGCAGCGTTACCACGGGGAAGGAACGCCGTGGCGTTAAATCTTTCAGTGGGATCACTGGCCGGTTCTCGCGTGGCTGGTCATTTTTCGGTTTGACGTGAAGACCATCGCCTAACTGACTGTATCTGACGTTGCGGCATTTTCAAGAGACAATGATGATTGGCGCCGGCGCTAGGATTTAGGAATTTGCGGCGGTAGCGCGCTCGAAATTCGTTTTGCAATTGCACCGGATGCCGCCCTGTGATAAAAATTTTCGTTTCGCGTACGCGCAGTTAGGCACAGAGGGGTGTCGCTCCGAGCTTGAAGGAGCGAATCGCTTCGGTGCATGGCGGCGCGCCGGCACCCTGATGCCAGTTCACGAATCCGAGGCCATCATCCTGCAGAGTTATCCGCTAGGCGAAGCCGACCGGCTGGTCAGCTTTCTTTCGCGTTCGATGGGCCGCGTGCGCGGGGTGGCTTCCGGCGCGCGGCGCATCAAAAGCCGTTTTGGCTCAACACTGGAGCGGCTCTCGCACGTGCACATCTGGTTTTACGAGAAGCAAAATCGCGATTTGGTGCGGATTAACCAGTGCGATTTGGTCGAATCCTTTCTGGACGCGTTCCGCGATTACGGTTCCGGCGTGGCGCTGGCGATTCTGAGCGAAGTTACGGAGACGGTTTTGCCGGACCATGAGCCCTCCGACGCGAGCTTTCGGCTACTGCTTCTGACTGCACAGACCATTAAGAAGACCGGCAAGCCGGAATTGCCGCTGGCTTATTTTGTGCTGTGGACCGTGAAACTGGGCGGCTGGCTACCGACCCTGGACGCTTGCGCACGCTGTGGACGCAAGCTCGACCCGAAAGAAGCGGCGTATTTTTCGCCAAGTGCTTCGGCGCTCTCCTGCGGAAAGTGCCGCCGGCCGGGTATGCGCACCCTTTCTCCGGCGGTGCTGGCGGCGGCGCGCAAGATGCTGGGCGAGCGCCTGGATAAGTTGAACGAGGAAATGATTTCGCCGCGCGCTGCGCGCGACCTGAGCGATGTTATGCTCGACGTCATCGAACATCAAATTGACCGCAAGCTGAAGTCGCGGGAACTTCTGGAGTCCCTGGCGTGAAGAAACACATGAAGAAAATAGCGGGCGCGAAACCTTCGGAGAAATCTGTAAAGGGCTTGAGCTTTCAAGACCTTCTACTAAAACTTGAAGAGTACTGGACGCGCCGTGACTGCATACTTCAACAACCGTATGACATTGAAGTCGGCGCTGGCACGATGCATCCGGAAACTTTTCTGCGCGTGCTGGGGCCGGAGCCTTATCGCGTCGTCTACGCGCAGCCGAGTCGGCGCCCCGCGGATGGGCGTTACGGCGAGAATCCCAACCGGCTTTACAAGCACACGCAGCTTCAAGTGATACTGAAACCAGCGCCTGCGGATGTGCAGGATTTGTATCTTGAAAGCCTCGCCGCCGTTGGAATTAACTTGAAGGAACACGACATTCGTTTTGAGGAAGACAACTGGGAATCGCCGACGCTCGGCGCGTGGGGAATCGGCTGGCAAGTGCTGCTCGACGGGCAGGAGATCACGCAGTTCACTTATTTTCAGCAGAGCGGTGGGCAGAACCTTGACCCGATTTCGGTGGAGTTGACCTACGGGCTCGATCGCATTGCGTCCTACCTACAGGGTGTGGACAACGTTTTCGATGTGCGCTGGTCGGAGACGGTGACTTATCGCCAAGTGCGGCTGGCGGAAGAGCAGCAATTCTCAGCGTATAGCTTTGACCATGCGGATGCTGTGTCTACGCGCAAGCAGTTTGATCTGGCGGAAGCGGAATCGGCGCGACTGCTGGCGGCCTACGCGGCGCTGAAAAGCCCGCAAAAGCGGGGGTTTCCGATTCTGCAGGCTTACGACTTGTGCCTGAAATGCTCGCACCTCTTCAATCTGCTGGATGCGCGCGGCGCGATTTCGGTGACGGAACGGGCGGCGATGATCGCGCGCGTGCGAAAATTGGCTATTCGTGTGGCTGCGGCTTGGCTCGAGCAGAGCAGTGCAGCAGCGCTTGATGCGGCGAAGGTGGTCGCATGAAGGTGAGGGCTGCGGCGGCGAACGGAAACTTGCGCGGAGATTTTCTTTTTGAAATTGGCTGCGAAGAAATCCCTGCGGGAATGATTTTGAAAGCGTCGCAGGAACTTAAAGCGTTACTTCAGAAGCAATTTCTTGCGAATGGATTGCTGGAAGAGAAATCCGCGGAGAGTTCAATTGAGACTTTCGGTGCGCCGCGACGATTGGTGGCAATCGCGCGCGGCGTGCGCATGCGTCAAGAAGATGTGACGCGCGAAATTACTGGGCCGCCGAAATCCGTGGCGTATGACGAGGTCGGCGAGCCGACACGCGCAGCGATGAGCTTTGCGGAGAAGCAGGGAATTCCGGTGTCGAAATTGAGCATCATTAATACTGCGAAGGGCGAATATCTGTCGGCGAAGCAGGTGGTGATCGGCAGGGCCACCGTGAAAATTCTAGGCGAAGCGCTGCCGCAAGTGATTCAGGAGATTTCTTGGCCGCGTTCGATGTATTGGACTGGCGCGCACGGGCCGCGCTTCGTTCGGCCGGTGCGCTGGATCGTGGCCGTGCTGGATGGCAAGGTCGTGCCGTTTTCGTTTGCCGGAGTGGAAGCCGGGAATCATACTGACGGGCATCGGTTTCTCGGGAAGAAACATATCCCAGTGAAGAGTCCGGCGGATTACGAAATAAAGTTAAAGAAAAACTTCGTATTGTGCCGGCCTGCCGCGCGCGAGAGCAAAATTGCCACGGAGATTCGCGCGCTCACGAGTCGCGGTGGATTGCGCACGCACGAAGATGCCGAGCTGCTACAGATGGTGGCGTATCTCAACGAATTCCCGAGCGTGATCGTTGGAGATTTTGATCCGGCGTATCTGGCGCTGCCGGACGAAATCTTGCTGACGGTGATGCGCGATCATCAGAAATATTTTGGCTTGGAATTGCGCGGCGGGGAACTGGCACCGCATTTTCTGGCGGTGATTAACCTGCCGAAGGACCCGAAGGGGCTGGTGCGGGCCGGGCATGAACGCGTGTTGCGTGCGCGCTTCGCCGACGCGCAATTTTTCTGGCAGACGGATCAGAAGATCAAGCTGGGCGATTATCTGCCGAAGCTTGCGGCGGTCACCTACGAATCGCGCCTGGGAAGCTACGGAGACAAAGTCGCGCGGATGCGTTCGCTAGCGCGTTGGCTGGCGGAGCAATGGTTCAGCGGCGGAGTATCGCAGGCGGATGTGGCGGGCTCGGATCGTGCGGCGGAATTGGCGAAATGCGACCTGGTCACTGGGATGGTCGGCGAATTTCCGGAATTGCAGGGCGTGGTGGGCGGGCTTTACGCGCGGGCGCAGGGTGAGCCGGACGATATCGCGTGGGCTGTTTACGACCACTACAAGCCGCTCGGCCTGGATGACCCGCTGCCGCGCAATCTGACGGGATGCGCTGTGGCGCTCGCGGACAAGCTGGATTCGCTGGTGGCTTGCTTCGCCGTAGGCGCAGTGCCCACGGGGTCGAGCGATCCGTTTGCGTTGCGTCGCGCGGCGCAGGGAATTGTGAAGATTATTCTGGAACGCAAGCTGCCGCTGTCGCTTTCCGCGGCGATTTCAGCAGCTGCGAAGGCTCTGAAGGAAAATGCGCCTCTCATTGAAGCGTCTGAAGCGGTACAGAAGCAGGTGCTCGATTTTCTGCTGGAACGCGCGCGCTATATTTTGCGCGAGCGGCGCGGCTTCGCCTACGACGAGATCAATGCGGCGTTCGCCGCGGGCGCGGACGACCTGGTGGACGCGGTGGATCGCGTCGCGGCGGTGAAAGCGATCCGTAACATGAAGAATTTCGTGCCGCTGGCGGCTTCATTCAAGCGCATTCGAAATATTTTGGAAAAGTCCGCGACGGGGATTGATAAATCGCAGCTGGTGGTCCATGCCGACCTGCTATGGGAGCCGGCCGAACGCGAACTCTACGCGGCGGCGCAGCGTATCGGCGCGGTAGCGACAGCCAAGAAAAAAGCCCGGAAGTATCGTGAGGCACTCGAGGCGATATCGGAGCTCCGTCCGGCGGTAGATTTATTTTTCGACAAGGTTCTAGTGATGGTTGAGGACAAAAATGTCCGGCAGAATCGCGTGGCGCTGCTTGCGGGGCTACTTAAAGAATTTTCTACGATTGCGGATTTCTCGGAACTGGGCGGCGAGGAGGCGAAGTGATTTCTAAAGTGATTTTGCACTGATTGAAGTGGCGGTTTAGTTGTCGGAATGTCGACAAACCTTGTTCAAGTGTTTAGTGAGAAGCGCGCGTCGTGCGCCCTTGCTTCAGTTTTTCGCAAACTTAAAGTGAATCTGGAGACCAACAAATGAAATACGTTTATTTCTTCGGGGCAGGCAAGGCAGACGGCACAGGGGAAATGCGCGACCTTCTGGGCGGCAAGGGCGCGGGACTGGCGGAGATGACGCGCATCGGTCTGCCGGTGCCGGCGGGTTTCACCATTACGACCGAGACCTGCGACTATTTTCTGCAGCACGGCCGAAAATACCCGAGCGCGCTTCGCGGGGAGGTAACCAAAAGCATCGCGCGTCTGGAGAAGCTCACCGGCAAGAAACTCGGCGACGCGAAGGACCCTCTCCTGGTGAGCGTGCGCTCCGGTTCGGCGAGGTCCATGCCGGGGATGATGGAGACGATCCTAAACCTTGGCCTCAACGACCGTGCGGTGGAGGGTCTCGCGAAGGCCACCAAGAACGAACGTTTCGCGTATGACGCGTATCGCCGGTTCGTCCAGATGTATTCCTCGGTTGTGATCGCTTTGCCCAAGGAAGACCTCGAACATCGTTTGCGCGCGATGAAGCAATCGCTCGGTGTTAAAGATGACACCGAAGTGAGCGCCGAGGGTTGGAAGAAGCTGGTCGGCGAATACAAGGCTTACTACAGGGAGAAAACCGGCAAGGCGTTTCCAGACGATCCGCATGAGCAGCTCTGGGGAGCCATCGGTGCCGTGTTCGATTCCTGGATGGGAGAGAAGGCGGTCACGTACAGGCGCGTCGAGAAGATCACGGGACTATTGGGCACAGCAGTGAACGTGGTGCAGATGGTGTTCGGAAACACCGGCGACAATTCCGGCACGGGCGTCTGCTTCACGCGTGATCCGTCGACGGGAGAGAGGACTTTCTTCGGGGACTTTTTGCTGAACGCGCAGGGCGAGGATGTGGTCGCTGGAATCCGCACTCCGATGCATTTGAACGAAATGGCGAAGCGCATGCCGAAAGTGTATCCGCAGCTCGAGAAAGTTCGGCACACCCTCGAGAAACATTATCGCGACATGCAGGACTTGGAGTTCACGGTTGAGAACGGCAAGCTGTACATGCTGCAAACGCGCACCGGTAAGCGCTCTCCGTCCGCTGCGTTTCAAATTGCCGTGGATATGGTGAACGAGAAGCTGATAAATGTTGAAGAAGCACTTGAACGCATTAAGCCGGAGGATGTGGAGCGGCTTTTCTATCCGGTGATCGATCAGAAGTTGTCGCGCACGGAATTGTCCAGTCGACTGCTGGTGACAGGAAACAACGCGGTGCCAGGAGCGGCCGTGGGGAAGGCGGTGTTCACGGCGCAGGCGGCCGAAGAGTGGGCGGCGCGCGGGGAAAAAGTTATTTTAGTGCGGCATGAGACCAGCCCGGAAGATGTCGGAGGGATGTTCGTTGCGCAGGGAATTCTGACGGCGACGGGCGGCAAGACCAGCCATGCGGCAGTGGTCGCGCGCGGTTGGGGCAAGTGCTGCATCGTCGGTGCGGAAAAACTGGGCATCGATCTCGCGAAAAAGACGATTCATGCCAACGGCAAGGCGGTGCGCGAAGGCGAGTGGATCACTCTCGATGGTGGCGATGGTGCGGTATACACGGGCCAAATCGAGCTGGTTCGTCCGGAACCGCCGAAGGCATTCGCCACGCTGATGAAATGGGCCGATAAGGTTCGGCGAATCGGCGTGCGCACGAACGCAGACACTCCCCACGACGCGAAGATTGCGCGCGAGATGGGTGCGGAAGGCATTGGGTTGTGCCGCACCGAGCATATGTTCTTCAAGGATTTCGAACATCCGGAGAAGAGCATTGAGCGGCAACGCGCGATTCAGGAAATGATCCTGGCGGAAGCTCCGGAAACGCGCCGCGCGGCGCTCGATAAGCTGCTGCCGTTCCAGCGACGGGATTTCATCGGCCTGTTCGAAGTGATGGATGGGTTGCCGGTGACAATTCGGTTGATTGATCCTCCGCTGCATGAATTTGTGCCGCACGATTCAGCCAAGCAAGCCGAGCTGGCGAAGGAGATAGGAATATCCGCCGAGGCTGTGGCTCGTCGCGTGGAGCAATTACATGAAGCCAATCCGATGCTCGGACATCGCGGCTGCCGGCTGTGCATCACCTATCCGGAGATTTTGGAGATGCAGGTTCGGGCAATCATTGAAGCGGCAATTGACTGCCAGAAGCGCGGCATTAAAGTGATACCTGAGATCATGCATCCGCTTGTGCTGGATAGAAAAGAGCTGAAGATTCTGGACGATCAGACGCGCAAGGTCGCCGAGGAAATTATTTCTCGGTCTAAAGTAAAGCTTCACTATCTCGTGGGCACGATGATCGAGTTGCCTCGAGCGGCGTTGCTCGCGGATCAGATCGCGGAGGTCGCCGAGTTCTTCTCATTCGGGACCAATGACCTGACGCAAACTGTGATGGGGCTTTCGCGCGACGACGCTGGTCGTTTTTTGCCGGAATATGTAGACGAGCGCAAGGCAGGAATTTTCAAGGAAGACCCGTTTCAGACGCTCGATATCGCGGGCGTCGGTATGCTGATCGAATGGGGCATCGAACGCGGCCGCAAGACCAGACCGCATCTGGAGATCGGCATTTGCGGCGAGCATGGCGGCGACGCGGAGAGCGTGAAGTTCTGCCATCGCGTGAAGATGGATTACGTGAGCGCTTCGCCCTTCCGCGTGCCAACCGCGCGGCTGGCAGCGGCACAGGCGGTGATTGAAGAGCAGAAGGCGAAGAAACCGGCGAAGGCGAAACGCTGATCGTCGCGCGACCAAACTCAGCACCAACTATTGGTGGTGCAGAGACACGGAGTGCCCAGAGCAGCGCGTAGTGGCGCGGGAGTGCGGGGAGCTCCCTGCCTGCGGCAGGCAGGCTTCGCCTGGCATCGAGCAAAAGCGCCGGCTTCAAGATGCTGATGCGCGCCGCATCGTCAGAGGAGCTCACCATTTCGCCGGGGAAACTACAGACGACGGATGGCCGGCCGCTGATCATTGGGATTTGCGGCGGCACCGGCTCGGGCAAGACCACCATCACGCGGCGAATCATCGAAGCGCTATCCGAAACAAACGTAGTGGTGCTGCAGCAGGACAATTACTACCGCGATTATCCGGGGATGCCGTTCGCCGAGCGCATCAAAGTCAATTTCGATCACCCCGATTCGATGGACACGCCGCTCCTTGCCGAGAATGTGCGGCAATTGCGCGCAGGCCAGGCGATTGAACGTCCCACCTACGATTACGCCAACTTTCAGCGCTTGAAGGGAACTGTGCGCATTGAGCCGCGCGCTGCGATTATTGTCGAGGGGATTCTGATTTTTGAGAACAAGGCGCTGCGCGAATTGCTGGACATCAAGATTTTCGTAGACACCCCTGCGGACCTGCGTTTTATTCGGCGACTGGTGCGGGACATACGCGACCGCGGACGCACGACGCAGATGGTCGTGGATCAATACATGAAGACGGTGCGGCCGATGCATGAGGAGTTTGTGGAGCCGTCGAAGCGGTATGCGGACGTGATCATTCCGGAAGGCGGGCACAACGACGTGGGGATCGACCTGGTGATTCAGAAGATCCGATCGCTGGTGCCGCGCGTGGGCGGGGAGTGAACGAAATTGGCGTTTCGCGCGTATCAATAATATGTGGGTGAGCGCAGGAGCGGAGTAAGGAGATGATGGTGAAATTTCTACTGTGGTGCATTTTGCTGGTTCTGTGCTGGCCGCTGGCTTTGCTGGCGCTGGTGCTGTATCCGATTGTGTGGCTAATCCTGCTGCCGTTTCGGATTTTGGGGATCGCGGTGGAAGGCGTGTTCGATCTGCTGCGGGGGATTTTGTTCTTGCCGGCGCGGATGTTGCGGGGGCCGCATAGCGCGTGAGCGAGGCGGAAGGGCGTTCCGATCGCGAGCCGCCAAGAGATTGTTTAACCGTGGACTCGCCGACAATTCGCGCGTCGGTTTAGATTCTTGGGCTCGCTGCGAGAGTCAAAGCGATACGCGAGGCAGCGACATCTTCACGCGACGCGCGATCCTGGGGCCGAGGGAGACTCTTAGTTTTGCCTTAAGGCTTGACCGTCGTTTGTTCCTCGGGTGTTTGCACGATCACCGGGAAGACCGGAACAGTGGTCGGCGCCGGAGTGGCCTGCGATGCAGGTTGAGGTTGCACTTGAGGTTTCGCCGCGACTCGTTCAACGCCTGAAGATCGCGGCACGTGCAGCGGGATGTTGCCGTCTACCAGCGCTGTGAAGTGGTCGGATGATGCGGCAATGGCTGGAGCGCCCTTGCGATACTCCGATAGAAAGAACGGGTAGCCGGCGAATCTCCCGATCGCCGCCTTCGCATCTTGCACTGCGGCAAAACTTGCGGGGACGTGGTCGCCCGTCGTAGCCGTAACGTCCTGCATGAACCAAACCACCTGTCCGGAACTTCCCAGGCTTGAGCGCCTGACCGCCATGATTCGTGCGCGCGCTTCTGCGCCTCCGGGAATCACTGTGACTCCGTTAATCATTACCGGGTCGACGACCGTCATATCGACGACCGTGCCTTCTTGCAGACTGTCGGCGGAAACGTCACTGCTTACGGCGACTTGAACGGGCGTCTGATCGGGAATTTTTACTTCGACGGACGGCGCGCCATCCGTCGATGCCGCCGAGAAGGCGGCCGGCGCGTGCATCATCGCCAGAATTATGCGGTCTGAAACGCCGGATTGCTTCAAGCGATGAAGGGCCGCGGGCGAAGTATCGAAATCGCAGCGAGACGAATTCAACCTGGTGATGATCGTGTCGGGGCTTAAGTGCGCGCCCTGCATTTTCATCACGTTGACATTGGTGAGCAGAGGCGCGGTATCGCTCGGTCGCGCGACAGTAGCTTGTTCACTCGGCTGGGCGAGCGGTTGAATGGCCGGCTGAATCATCGTCTCGGCGATCGGCTCCGCGTTCGACTGAACAAGCGTTGGAGCTCGCGCTGGTGGGGGACTCGGAACAGGCGCCTCGGCGGTCGTGGGCGCGGGCGTCAGCGCGTCCGCCAGAACCGAAGCCTGCACAGGCGCCTGAACCGCGGTTGGTTCGGGCGCGGGATTCGCGGGCTGATCGACCACGGCGTCTGGCTTCTGCGTCCATCCGAACGTGTACGCCGCTTGCGGAGCAGGCGCAGTGGTCGAAAGATCGCTGGTCGGAACCCATCCGTAACGGCTGTCGCTGGTTCGCACCTGCGTGAAATCTCCGTCCTGAGCGGTGATTGTGACGCTCTCACCGCAGCGCAGCTTTCCCAGCTCCTCGAACTTCTGTATCGATTTGTAGAGCAGGATGTAGGAGTCGTAGGTTCCGCAATGGGCGTAGGCAGGCGTGTTCGCCGGCGCGGATTGCGGTGCAACGAAAAGAATCCCCAGCAAGATCAGTATGTATTTCATGCCCAATCCCCAAGCCGGTCCAGGGATGGTCGCAGCAGGCGGCGTCCCGGGCCCGAGTTAACGCATTTTTTCGCCCGTGGGGATTCGCGGCAATAGTACTTTAAAACAGCTGGCGGATTGGGTTGGTACAGGCGACCCAAAGTGAAGGCTCAATTAAGGATTAGCAGGTCGGCGGGAGAAGTTGACAATTTGCGGCGACCAGGTTGCGCCGAGATCGTTCTGAAGAGCCAATAATTCTCTTTCAAGTTTTTCATTAAGTTTTGAAAATAGCTGATTCGGGGCGCAGAAATTCATCTGAACAAACACTTCAATTATTCTTTCCGAATTGCGGAGCAGGAACGAATCGAATACCAATCCATCTTCGCGATCTCTCGTTCTACGTCGGCATCTTCAAGAAGAAGTACACGCCGAGAAACCCGAAGATCGCGTCGGGCGCCCAGGCCGCGAGCAGCGGCGGGAGCTGGCCAACCGAACCCATCGCTTCAAACAGCGCGGCCGTGGCCCAATATACGATGGCGACGCCGACCGCGACGGCTAGCCCGCCGACGGCGCCGCGCGTGCCCGTGAGGAAGGCGAACGGGGCGCCCAGAAAGACGATGATTCCGGCGATCAGCGGGAAGGCAAATTTCTTCTGCCATTGGACAGAGAGCCGCGCGGTGTCGAATCCCGCCTGCTTCAGACCCTGAATGTATTCCCCTAGCTGGCGCCAATTCATCTGATACGACTGGCGCACCTCGCGGCGGAAATAGCTTGGCGGCTCGGATATCTCGGGAAGAGATTGCACCTTGAATGGAGTGTACTGGCCGACCTTGCCTCCAGTGAAATCTCGGATCCAGCCTCCGGTCAGCGCCCAGGTATTTTCGGATTGCACCCAAGTCGCGCGCTCGGCGAATACACGGCGTCGAATCTGGAAAGTTTGCGGGTCGAGCTCGAAGACGCTCAGTCCGCCGAAGAGGTTCTGGTCGGGATCGAACAGTTCGTAGTTATAAATTTTGGTGTTCTCGCCGAAAATCCACTGGTGGGCGGGCTGGAAATACGTCTGCGCCGGGCGGCCTTTGATCTGGTTGCGCAGAGCGTCCTGGCGCTGGTTGGCGTAGGGAAGATAGGTGTCGTCGAGAAGGAACATTCCCGAGGCAATCACGCAGCCAGCGAGGGTGAGCGGCAAGACCAGGCGGTAGAGACTCATGCCGCTGGCTTTGAAAGCGATCACTTCGTTGTTTTTCGCGAGCACGGCCAAGGTGACCAGCGTCGCGACCAGCGTCGCGAGCGGCGCTAGTTGGTACATCATCAGCGGAACAAGATAGCGGAAATAACTGAGGACCATCGAGACCGGGATATTGTTTTTTGAAATGTCGCCGAGAAGATCGAATAGCGTGAAGGCGTCGAAAATAAGAATGAAGCCCGCGAGCAGCACCAGAAAATAATAGAAGAATTGTTGCAGTAAATAGACGTCAATGAGCATGGGAAAAGCGACGGCGGAGCCTTCCGGAACAATCTTGTGGGTCTCCGCACGGGACGTAACGCCGCGTCCTCCCGCAGCCGCGCCATTTGATGCTGGGATCGGCGCGGCATCGGCTTCGCGGCGCGGCGCCGGACGCGAGCGGCGGAAGAAGCTGTCGAACCCAGCCACAATCGGATTGGGCTTGCGGACCGTTTCGATGCGGCGCAGAAAGATCAGGCCCAGAATGAGGCCCGCGATATTTCCAGCCCAGATTCCGGCCCACGGTGCGACCGAGCCTTGCTGCGCCATGTGCGCGCCGGCGACGAATAGAAAATAGTAGCCGCCGATTAGCACCAGCGTCAGGATCAATCCGGCGGCGCGCCCGCCACGGCGTGGACGTACGCCGATGGGCACGCCCAGCAGCGCAAACACCAGGCAGGCGGCTGGGAAAGCGATGCGGCGGTGAAATTCCACGCGCGCATCGCGCCAACGCGGTCCGCTTTCGGCGAGCAGCTCGGAAATGGAGCGCTCGGAATCCGAGATAGCCACGTTTTTCGGCCCGGCGACCGGGCTGGAAATCTCCACGGGAATTTCGCTCTGGCCGAAAGTCGTCACGTTGTAATGTTGAGGCGCGCGCGGATCGTACTCGTGCGTGCTGCCGCTGCCCAGGTGCAGCTCGAACTTATTATTACCGGGGTCGGCAACCACCTGCGCGTCTTGCGCGATGGTCACGTTGGTGGTGGACGCCTGGCCGGAAGATGCCAGGAAAACTCCGCGCCAGCGCGTCGCTGCGGCTTCCACATCTTGAACGTATAATATGAAGTGCGGAACTTGCTCGTTGAAGACGCGCGGTTGGATCGCGTACGGCGCCTGGGTCAGGAGCAAGCGTTCTTCCAGGCGTTGCAGAGTGCGAATGGCGGCGGGGCTGAGCCAAAATGTCAGCACCAGAGTGCCCAGGCTGCAGCCGAGCGCGACGAATCCGATGGGAACCAGCAAGCGGCGCAAGCTGATGCCTGAGGCGTGCAGCGCGACGATTTCGCTATCGGCGGAGAGGCGGCCAAGGCCGATCAGCACGCCGACCAGCACGGCCATCGGGATGGTAAAGGCCAGCACGGGCGTGAGCGAGCAGAGAAAAATCAGCGCGACGGTGAAGACGCCGCCGGAGTGACGTACGACGAGGTCCATTAGGCGAACGAGTTGTGGTACGAAGAACACGAAAGTGAAGACAGCGAGGCCGAGGATGGCGTGCGAGCCGACTTCGCGACCGATATATTTATCGAGCAGGCGCATGAGAGCGCTTGGGGATTCTAGCATGTAGATCCACGCGATGGCGGCTTCATGCAGGGAAGAAAGTCAAAAGATTTAACACGGAGGTCACAGGTGAAGACTGGAGAACACAGAGAATAACGAGAGGTAAAGTCACCGCAGAGACGCGGAGGACGCAGAGAATAGATCTCGTGGGATTGTTAAGGAGGATCGAGAGTTGGGCCGAGTAAATTTGGTTTTGATTTGGCACATGCACCAGCCGCAGTATCGCGACCCGGTTTCGGGGCGCTACATGCTGCCGTGGACGCGTCTGCACGCTCTGAAGGATTACTGGGGCATGGTGAAAGTGCTGGGAGAATTTCCGGGAGTACACGCGACGTTCAATATTGTTCCGCTGCTTGCGGCGCAGATCGAGGAATACGCCAGCGGAAAATTTCGCGAGCCTTGGTTTGAACTAGCGTTTGCGACGGCCGACACGCTAAAGCCCGAACAGAAAAGGGAAATACTGGAACGCGCATTCCAGGTGAACGAGATTTACGTGCAGCGCTGGGCACGCTTCACTGACCTGCAGGCGCAAGTGCGTTCCGCCGGGGCCGAAGCTTGCGCCGCGCGCTTCAACGAACAGGATTGGCGCGACCTGCAGTTGCTTTCGCAGTTGGCGTGGATGGACGAGGAATACATCGCAAAAGATCCAGTGGTGAATCTGTTGGCGTCGAAGGGCACGGGGTTCACGGAGCGCGACAAGACGCTGCTGCGCGAGAAACAGCTGGAACTGCTCGGCGCGGTCCTCCCGGAATATCGCATCGCGGCGGAAAGCGGCCAGATCGAAATATCCACGACTCCTTATTACCATCCGATCCTGCCGCTGCTGTGTGATACGGACATCGCGCGCGTTTCCAATCCGCACACGCCGCTGCCGCAGCCGCCTTTTCGCTTTCCCGGTGACGCGCGCGAACAGCTGGTGCGCGCCCGAAAATATCACGAGCGAATTTTTGGCAAGCCGCCGGCAGGCTTGTGGCCTTCGGAAGGTTCTGTCTCCGATGAGGCGATGGAGATTGCCGCTGAACTGGGATTTAAGTGGTTCGCGACGGATGAGGGCGTTCTAGGACGCACGCGCAACATCGGATTCTGGCGCGACGCCGGAGGATACCCGGAAAATGGTCCGGACCTGTATTCGCCGTGGAAATTGCAGCGCAGCGGCACGGAGATGTACGGATTTTTCCGCGACCACTATATTTCGGACCTGGTGGGATTCGTTTACAGTCGCATGGGTGCGGTACAAGCCGCGGAGGATCTGCACCGCCGGATTCGCGCGATCGGCGATCGCGAGCCGCCCGGGCGCACGGCGACGGTGAGTATCATTCTGGACGGGGAAAATGCGTGGGAATATTACCCGGAGAATGGGCGGCAGTTCTTGCGGGAATTTTACTGCCGCGTGCAGAACGATCCAGAGATTCGCGCGCTCACGGCGAGCGAAGCCGTGCAAGCGAACGCCAACGCACCCACCATGCCGGGCATCTTCCCAGCATCGTGGATCAACGCCAATTTTGACGTGTGGATCGGCCATCGCGAAGATGTGCGCGCGTGGGATTTGTTGCGTGACGCGCGCGAAATGTACGAGCGAGTCTCGCAACGCAAGACCGGAGGGGCCACTGCTGCGCAACTTGCGCGCGCCTACGAAGCAGTGCTGGCCGCCGAAGGCAGCGATTGGAATTGGTGGTACGGGCCGGAGCACGGCTCGGCGAATGACGCGGAGTTCGACGAACTCTATCGCAAGCACCTGACGGAGATTTATACCGCGCTGGGCGAGCCTGCGCCGGAAGTGCTGGCGCATCCCATCAAGAAGGCGCCGGAGCTGGGCCGCCGCGAGCCGCCGGAATCGTATCTCGACGTAACCGTAGACGGGCGCGAGACGAGTTATTTCGAATGGCTCGGCGCTGGTTCGTACGCAACGGATCCGCGCGGCGGCACCATGCACGGGCGGTCCCGCGCGCTGGTGGGGCTGTATTACGGCTTCGGAGAGAAATATTTTTATCTGCGCGTGGATCCCGTGGCGGATGCGATCGCGGAAATTCCGGATTTTCAATTGCGGCTCACGTTGTGGGATTCGCGCGAAACGCGCATCACGGTGCGCGTGACCAAGCGAAAATTCGTGGGATGCGTGGTGGAACAAGGCGGAGCTTGCCTGCTGCATTCGGAGACGATGGTGACCGGCGCGTTCGGCAAGATTATCGAGGTGGCCATCGCGCGCGAGTTATTCGATCTGCGCGGGCGGCGCCAGCTGTTGCTGAGCGTGGCGCTTTGGGAGGGTGGCTTGCCGATCGAAGTGCTGCCTGTCGATGGGATGCTAGAGTTGGCGCTCGGCGAGGAAAATTTTGCGTGGGGAACGGAAACCGAGGCCAAGGCATAAATCCGCGCGGCTGATCCGGCAGCGACAAAGATTGACAATCACGTTTAATCGGCAGATAGTCAGCTCAACCCCTTACAGTAGTCTCTTGGGTCCTCGCAATCAGGGCCATTGTGTCTGCGGTGTTGGAGCCGCCCAAGCTGGAAGCACCTGCACGTTCCGGCGGAGGGCTCCATGCGTCCGCAAGCGTATCCTGCCTGCATTTTATTCTGCGTTGTGATTGCCGCGAGCGAGACAGTCACAGCTGGTACTCCGGCTACGTTCCAGCTGCTCGCAGATTCGGTGCAGGGCTTCGCGGGTTCGGTGGCGCTCACGTATGCGGACGCAGCGTCATTGAGCACTTGCACCCTGCAACCGGTGACGGTAAGCCTTTCTTCGGGGGGCAGGTTCCGATTGTCCTGAGTGTGGCAACAACAACGAACGCAGCGACGCCGTTTGGGCGAGCACCAGACGCTCGACGGTTTGATCCGAGTTTGCCGGGGGCGGCTGCATGGACTAGACACGGGGTTGAGCTGTGGATTCTGCCGCTGTTCTTGCTGCTGGCCGCGTGGGCGATGGCGGGAAGCGCGAGCCGAAAGGCGGGTGGCGTTTCGTGCAAACCGGAGCATTGGCGATTCTGCTTTCGATCGGCCTCGCCGCGTGCTTTGGAGGTGGCACTGGCGGCGTGACGCCGGCAGGAACGCCGACGGGCACCTACACGATGGCCGTCACCGGAACATTTACTGGCACAGCCGGAAGCACCACGCGCACCGTGCAGGTAACTTTGATCGTCCAGTAGTTTGCGGGCGTCAGCCGCGGCGCGCGATCAGAAAACCTTGATCGCCAAATCGCGCGGGTGCGAGCCTACTGCAATCAGTGCTGTCGGAGGACGCGGCGGTGTGAGGCCCGGCTGGCCGGAAGGCAAAGTCTTGGTGCGTATGGCGGCGACATCGTTCGACGCCGTGTCCACCACCAGCAAAATATCTTCTCCTGGTGTGAGTGCGCAGGTCACCGGCGCCTGTCCCGCCTGAATGGGTCGTCCCACCTGGCGGGTTTCGACCGCGACGGGTACGACGTGACCGGCAGCGGTGTCCGAAACGTACAGCGTGCTCGTCGCGGGAGCGAACACCGCAGAGGTCGGCGACATTCCCAGCAGCAGAAAATCGGCGACTTCGTTCGTGTCGGTATTCACGATCACCAGGCCGTGCGCGGAACTCGAGGTGATGTAAAGCTCGCCGCCATCAGGTTTCAGGTCGAGCTCATCAGCCGTGCCGCCCAGCGCCAGGTTTGCGAGCAGGACTTTCCGTTTCAAATCCACCACGGAAACCTGGTTGAAAGCCCCGGAAGTCACGAACGCTTTGGATCTGTCCGGCAGAATCGAGATCTGCTCGGGATCGGGCGCCGTCGCGATGGTGGCTATCTGCGCGAGCGTGCCGGTATCGAGCAGGGAAACGGTGGCATCGTCGCGATTGCTCACTACGAGCGTCTTGCCGTCGGGCGAGACGCGCGCAAGCCACGGGCGGCGGCCGGCGCGGGCGCGCGCGACGATTTGGCGCGAAGCGGTGTCTATTGCGACGACGCTGTTCGAACCGGAGGCGGCGACATATGCACGGCGTCCGTCAGCAGAAAAATCAAGCGCGTAGGGCAGCGTTCCCACCGGAATGCGCGCGACGATTTGGTTCGCTCGCACGTCTAGAATCCACGCATAACCGCCCGCGGAACTGACTCCCCAGACTTCCGGGCGTTTGGGATGCGCGCGCAACCCGCTGGGCCCAGGGCCGACGGCAACTGTCGCGACGGGTGAGAGTTTAATCAGGTCAATCACGGAAATTGTGCCGTCGCCGGTGTTTCCGACGTAAGCGAACAGGTGCAGCCCGGGACGTAAAAATACCGGACGCAGCTCCAGCGCGACTTCGCGTATGGCTAGTGCGGCAAGCAGTACCAGGAGGAAGACGAGGCGAAAATTGAAGCGCAGTTTCAATTGATGGTGCGGCCCAGCACGGCGGCGATCTGGCGAACTTCCCGGATCAGCTGCTCAAATTCCGCGGGCAAGATGGATTGCGGTCCGTCGGAAAGCGCGCGATCCGGATCGTGGTGGACTTCCACCAGCAGTCCGTCTGCACCCACAGCGACCGCGGCGCGCGAAAGCGGCAGCACTTTATTGCGTCGCCCGGTGCCGTGCGAAGGATCCACGACGATGGGAAGGTGGCTGCGCTTTTGCACAGCGGGCACCACCGCCAGATCCAGTGTGTTGCGCGTGAAGTCCGAAAAAGTACGCACGCCGCGCTCGCACAAAATCACTTTGTAATTGCCCTCGGACATCAGGTATTCGCCGGCCATCAGAAACTCGTCCAGCGTCGCGGACATGCCGCGTTTCAGAAGGACCGGTTTCTTGGCGCGGCCCGCGCGCTTGAGCAGCGAAAAATTCTGCATGTTGCGCGCGCCGATCTGGATCACGTCCGCATATTCGGCGACCAGGTCCAGCGATTCGTGGTCAATCGCTTCGGTAATGATTCCCAGACCAAATTCTTTGCGTACCTCCGCCATGATTTCCAGACCCGCTTCGCCCAGACCTTGAAAACTGTAAGGGGAAGTGCGCGGCTTGTAAGCGCCGCCGCGGAACAGACGCGCCCCGGCGGCCTTCACTTGTTTCGCGACGGTGAAGGCCTGGTCGCGGGTCTCGATGGCGCAGGGGCCAGCTACCATGCCGACATCCATGCCGCCAAACTTGACGTCACCGAGCGGCGTGGGGACGCTCACGATGGTGTTTTCGGCCTTCACGTCGCGGCTCACCAGCTTGTAGGGCTTGCTTACCGGGATGCATTCGATCACGCCGGGCATGGATTCCAGCGAGCCCAAATCCACCGCGCCCGAATTGCCGGTGATGCACACTGCGGTGCGTCCAGCGCCGGGGACGGGAAGCGCCTTGAAACCAAGCGATTCGATGCGCTGGCACACGGCGCGCACTTGTTCATCCGTCGCGTGCGACTGCATAACTACCAACATGAACGCCCCCTGAGAGAATGCGAATCACTGAGTTTACTGCATGGAGGAAGCGGGCTGCAAATGAGGCACGCGGGAATTTAAGAATGGAAAACGCACGCCCAAAGCAGCACGAGAAAGCCGAGTAGGCTTAAAACAGTACGCACCGCGTGCAGGCGGGCCCATCTGCCGAGCAAGCTCTCCACCGTGCGCGCATCGGGCTGTTTCGCTTCGTCGAGGAGCACTCGGTTGGTCGGCATTATGAAGATGAGCGTAAAGGGCACGACGGCTCCCACGAGGCTGCCGCCCAAGAACCAGAGCCAATTTCGCGTCAGTAATGCGAGCGCGACACCGCTTAGAATGCAGAGGATCGCCAGAGCAGCCTGTTGCGGTGCGGCACGTCTGTAGCTGGGACGAAATTCTTGCAGCGCGGCGGAAGCGCCGAGGGACATTCGTGCGGGATGCTCGGCAATCGTAAGATAAAAAGCCGCGCCTGCAAACATGCCGGAACTGAGAAGCGCTAGAAGCTTCAAAACGTTTTCCATGGCAGGATTCAAGCACGAATCGAGCGAACGACGCAAAGGCTGGAGCGAAATCTTGAGGGGGGAAAAGCTGGAGGCGCGGGGCGGAATCGAACCGCCGATAAAGGTTTTGCAGACCTATGCCTTACCACTTGGCGACCGCGCCGATTGCGTGTGGCAGATGCGAATCATAACATCGGAAGCGCGGGATAATGTATCGAAGATTCGCACGCTGTTGATTTGAAAGCACACGGGCTGTGCGGAGCCATTATGCCGGAGGGGGACCAATCTATGAAAGCGAATGAGAAACGGCGCGCGAGCGAGTTAATGCAGACGCTGTCGGTGCGGACCACGCGCCGGACCGAAAGGCAGGACGTAACCGACCAGATCGCGGCTGCCGTGCGCGAGTCCGGTAACGCGGAAGGAGTGTGCTATCTCTACGTGCCGCACACCACCGCGGGCCTTACGATCAACGAGGGCTACGACCCGGCTGTTGCGCAGGATATTGCAGCGGCGTTTGACCGCCTTGTGCCGGTGATCGCGAATTCGGCGCATGGTGAAGGAAATTCGGATTCGCACATCAAGACGGCGCTGGTGGGATCGTCGCAGACCGTTTGGATCGTCAGCGGCGAGCTCGCTCTGGGGCGCTGGCAGCGGATTTTCTTTGCGGAATTTGACGGGCCGCGTAGTCGCGAGCTGCGTGTGAAGATCGTTCCGGACGCGTCGTCTTAGGATTTTGGGCTATTTCGATGCCGAAGAATTGCATTTGAGGTCTTTGCGTGAAGTGAATTTCGATTGGTTGTAAACTCTCACCATGAGGCAAATGGGGCGGGCGGCGGCGAGCGTTTGCGTTCTGATTCTTCTACTCACGAGCGGAACAAGCAATGGCAGTCCCACGCTAGGAGACATTACGATTGCGATTGTAGGCGACGAGCAGGTGGTGGGGAAGCCTTTCGCGGTGCGCATCCGGAACAACGGCGAAAAACGCCTTACCTTTTGCCTGGGCGCTTGCGGCGGAATCGTGGTAGCTGGTGGCGGACATCTCGCGCCGGGCTTCGCGGTTCAGGCGCGAACACGTAAGAAATGGAACAGGGAAATCTGGAGTTGCACGCCAGGCGACGACGCCACGTCCGCCATTCTGCACGGCGGCGAAATTCTGGAATTCACGGTGAAGGTGACGCAGCCCGGCGCATTCCGCTTATGGCTGAAATACAAGGATGTAAGCGTGGAAGACGTGGGCGCGCATTGCGAAGCCATCCGGGACGGCAAAGCCGTGCAGCAAACCAGCTCTGACGAGTTCGACGTGGTCGCGGCGCCGAAATGAACCTGGGCGTTTATATTCAGGTGCCGTTCTGCCAGACGAAGTGCACTTACTGCAATTTTCACACCGGTGTAGTGGCGCGCGAAAAATATGCGCCGTATGCGGCCGCGGTCTGCCGGGAAATTGCGGAACTGGCGGCGAGCGGTGAGCTTCCTGCATTGCACGACGCAGCTGTGGATACTGTTTACTTCGGTGGTGGCACGCCGAGCTTGCTGCAGCCTTCTGCGCTCGCTTCGATTCTGAATACGCTGCGGCGGAATTTTGAGCTCGCTGAGTCTGGCGCGCGGGATTGTGAGGCCACCCGCGAAATGAGCTCTGCCGATGCGCCTGAGATCACCCTTGAAGCAGACCCGGAAACCATCACTCCCGCGAAGGCGCAGGCCTGGGTTGCCGCCGGATTCAATCGCATCAGCCTGGGTGTGCAATCGTTTGACGATCGCGAGTTGCAGGCGGGGGGTCGCATGCATCGGCGCGCCGATATTTTTGCGGCGGCGCGGATTCTGCGCGAAGCTGGATTTGGCAATATTAGTATGGATCTGATCGCCGGCCTCGCGCAGCAAACGCGGGATTCCTGGGAGGAGTCGGTCGCGCGTTTGCTGGAAATTCGCCCACAGCACATTTCCATTTACCTGCTGGAAATTGACGAAGGCAGCCGGCTCGGCAAGGAATCGCTCGCGGGCGGCAGCCGTTATAGCGCTGCGGCCATTCCTAGCGACGACGCCATGGCGGAATCGTACGAATGGGCTTGTCCACGGCTGGCTGCTGCCGGCTACGAACATTACGAAATTTCGAACTGGGGTTTGCCAGGTTTCCGTTCGCGCCACAATTTGAAATATTGGCGCCGCGAGCCGTACATCGGCCTGGGCGCGGGCGCGCATTCGTTTGATGGCGAGCGGCGCTGGTCGAATTTGCACGATTCCGCGAAATACGTCTCCTGTGTCGAAGGCGGCGTTTCGCCGCGCGAGATGATCGAACCGGTGACGGCGCAGCAGGCGCTCGATGAAGAATTATTTCTCGGCCTGCGCCAACTCGAAGGCATTGACCTGGCCCGCGTCGAAAAAAAGTATGGCGTCAGCTTGCAAGCCCGCATCGCCGGGCTGCGGGAGCAGGGGTTCCTGGAGATGGATGGAGGGCATTTGCGACTGGCGCCGGCGCACCTAACTATATCGAACGAAGTATTCGTGGAATTGCTGGGATAAGGAGCTAGCGTGCGAAGCGGATCGGAAGGCACCCGAAGGAAGAATGGCGTCGTGGACTTACGCAGCGATACGGTGACGCGCCCGACGGCCGCGATGCGCGCCGCGATGGCTGCCGCAGACGTCGGTGACGATGTGTACGGGGAGGACCCCACGGTAAACCGCCTGCAAGCGTGGGCGGCAGAAATGTTTCAGCGTGAGTCGGCGCTTTTCGTCCCGACCGGCTGCATGGGCAACCTGCTCGCGATCATGGGCTGGGCGCAGCGCAGCAACGAAGTCATCTGCGAGCAACGCGCGCATGTGAATTTGTACGAACTGGCTTCGATGTCCGCGGTGGCGGGGGTGATGCCGCGCACGGTTCCGGCGCCGGGCGGAATTCTCACATGGGACCTGATTGAGCCGCTCATACGCGAAAAGATCTACTACGATTCGCAGACGGCGCTGGTGACGCTCGAGAATACGCACAACATGCACGGCGGGACCGTATATCCCACAGCAGTGGCCGAAGACATCTGTGAGCGCGCGCACGCCGCGGGCTTGCGCGTGCATCTGGATGGTGCGCGCATTTTCAACGCAGCGGTCGCGCTGGGTAAGAGCGTCGCAGAAATCACGCGCAAATTTGATTCCGTGATGTTTTGTTTGTCGAAGGGCTTGGGCGCACCGGTTGGCTCGCTGCTCGTCGGTTCGCAGGAGTTTATCAAGCAGGCGCATATCAGACGCAAGATGCTGGGAGGCGGAATGCGCCAGGTGGGTGTTCTCGCCGCGGCGGGACTGATAGCGCTGGAAGAATCTCCCAAGCGCCTGGTGCACGATCACGAAAACGCGCAGCGCCTCGCGAGCGGCCTGGCCGCAGTGAAGGGAATCGCGCTTGATCCTGCGCGCGTCGTGACCAACATTGTAATCTTCGATGTGCGCGGAACTGACCGCACAGCTGCGGAGTTTTGCGAGCAGCTCGCAGCCAAAAACGTTTTGTGCTCAGCGACCGAACGGTATTCCGTGCGCATGGTCACGCACTGCGACGTGGACCGCGCCGGAATTGACGCGGGGCTGCTTGCGGTCGCGCAGGTTGTCGGCGAGAAAACGCCCGCAGCCGCCGCTCACTGAATTAACGAATTACGCTGCGTACCGTTTTAATCCTTCCAGGCGCATCGTCGCTTCTTCAGTTATACTTTCGCGCGGATTGCGGCTCGGCAGGGGCAGCCGGCAGCCGAGAAAAACAATCCGGGGTGCGCACGTGAAGATTGCGAATATTTTGCCGATCTGCATCAAAGTAGGACTCCCCGTTATCTTAATTACAGGTGGCCTGATGACATTCCAATCGCAAAGAGCAGCCAGCGCAGCGCAACCGCAAGCTGCGGCGCCTCCGACGGTGGAGGAAGCACGGCAATTCAGCGAGGCAGCAGAAAAACGGTTGCTGGATCTGTGGATCAAATCCAGCCGTGCGCAGTGGGTGCAGGAAACTTTCATCACCGACGACACGGAAATCCTAGCCGCGCAAGCCGACCAAAACGTTAAAGCCGCAACGTCCGAACTGGCGGCACAGGCGCGGCGATTCGAATCGCTCGACCTGCCGCCCGACGTCGCACGCAAGCTAAACCTGATCAAGCTTTCCGTGGACATTCCCTCGCCGCGAAATCCGAAACAGAGCGCGGAGCTTTCCCAGATCAACGCGTCGCTGCAAAGCGATTACGGCAAGGGAAAATGGTGCCCGGACGGCCCGCAGGGAAAGTGCCTCTCGCTGAACGATCTGGAAAATGTCATCGCCACCAGCCGCGATCCGATCGAACTGCAGCGCGCCTGGATCGGCTGGCACGCGATCGCACCGCCAATGCGCGAGCGCTATTCGCGCATGGTGGAGCTCGCGAATGAAGGCGCGCGCGAAGTGGGCTTCAGCGACGTCGGCGCGATGTGGCGCTCGAATTACGACATGCCTCCCGGAGTTTTCAGTGCGGAAATGGACCGGCTGTGGGAACAGGTACGGCCGCTGTACGTTTCACTGCACGCATACGTCCGCACGCAGCTGGTGAAAAAATATGGGCCCGGCGTGCTTGGCCCGGACGGCGCGATTCCCGCGCACCTGCTGGGGAACATGTGGGCGCAGGATTGGGGGAATATTTATCCGCTGGTGGCTCCGGCAAACGCTGACCCTGGCTACGACTTGACACAGATTCTGAAAGCGAAGCAGATTGATCCGCTCGCTATGGTGCATTACGGCGAGCGATTTTTCGTGTCGCTGGGTTTCGAGGCGCTGCCGCAGACGTTCTGGCAGCGCTCCATGTTCGTGAAGCCGCGCGACCGCGACGTGGTGTGCCACGCGAGCGCCTGGGACATTGATTTCGTGGACGATTTGCGAATCAAGATGTGTATTGAGCAGAAGGGCGAGGATTTCTCCACTATTCACCACGAGCTGGGTCACAATTTTTACCAGCGCGCTTACGATGCGCAGCCACCGCTGTTCCGCAACAGCGCGAACGACGGTTTCCATGAAGCGATCGGCGATACCATCGCACTTTCCGTCACGCCGGAATATTTGAAGCAGATCGGGTTGCTGGAGAATGTGCCGCCGGAATCGGCCGACATCGGCATCCTGATGCACAAGGCGCTGGAAAAGGTCGCGTTCCTGCCATTCGGCCTGCTGATTGATAAATGGCGCTGGGAAGTTTTCTCCGGGAAAATCACGCCGGCGGATTACAACAAGGCGTGGTGGGAGCTGCGCGAGAAGTATCAGGGCGTGAAGCCTCCCGTCGCGCGCAGCGAACAGGATTTCGATCCCGGCGCGAAATATCACGTCGCGGCGAATGTGCCGTACGCGCGTTATTTTCTGGCGGACATTTTGCAGTTCCAGTTTCATCGCGCGCTGTGCAGGGAATCCGGGTACAAAGGCCCGCTGCATCGCTGCTCGATTTACAACAACAAAGCAGCCGGCGCGAGGTTGAACAAGATGCTCGAGATGGGGCAGAGCCGTCCGTGGCCGGAAGCGCTCGAGGTGATGACGGGCGAGAAGCAGATGGACGCAACCGCGATTCTCGATTATTTCGCGCCGCTGAAAAAATGGCTGGATGAACAGAACGCGAAGGATGGCGCCAAGCTGGATTGGTAACGCGCGGGGGTTAATCGTAGGCCGGAGGAATAAGTGCATAGACTGGCTCGGTTCCTGCTCGTCGCTGTGGTTTGCGTGCCGGGCGCGTATTTGCAAGTCGTCCGCGCCCAATCCTCAAATCCCGCGGGCGCTACGAAGAACGACTGGGCCTACTACGGCCACGATGCAGGCGGAACGCGTTTTTCACCGCTCGCACAAATCAATCGCGATAACGTTGCGCGGTTGAAAGTCGCATGGATATTTCACACCGGCGATATTTCCGACGGCAGCGGCCGCCCGAAGCGCAGCGGCCTGGAAACAACGCCCCTCCTGGTGGATGGCACGCTGTACCTGACGACGCCGTTCAATCGTGTGTTCGCCGTGAATCCGGAAACCGGCAAGCAGCTGTGGGTATACGACCCAATGATCGACATCGCCGGAGATTATGGCGACGGTCTGATCAATCGCGGCGTCGCCACCTGGCTCGACGGCACGCGCGTGAAAGGCAAGCGCTGCCGCCGCCGAATTTTCGAAGCCACACTCGACGCGCGCCTGATCGCACTCGATGGCGCGACGGGCAATCCCTGCATGGACTTCGGCAATCGTGGACAGATCAGCCTGCGCGACGTGGCGCGTTACATTCCCGCGGAATATCACATGACGTCTCCGCCAGTGGTGATTGACGACATGGTCGTCGTAGGCTCCGCCATTGACGACAATGCCCGCGTGGACATGCCTGGCGGCGTCGTCCGCGCGTTCGATGCGCGTACCGGAGCGCTGCGCTGGAAGTGGGAGCCGCTGCCGCCGAACGATCCCGTTTCCGCGGCACCGAGCGCAAGCACAGCAAAAGTGTGGCGCACTGGCGCAGGAAACGCCTGGTCGGTGATGGTAGTGGACCTGGAACGCGACCTGATTTTCGTGCCGACAGGCAGCGCCAGCCCGGATTATTACGGTGGCATGCGCGTGGGCGACAACAAATGGGCGAATTCCGTGGTGGCCTTGCGCGCGAGGACTGGCGAACTCGTCTGGGGATTTCAGCTCGTGCATCACGATCTTTGGGATTACGACAGCGCCTCGCCGCCGCTGCTCGCCACAATTCAGCACGATGGGAAAAGCGTACCAGTAGTGATTCAAGGCAACAAAACTGGATTTCTTTACGTGCTGAATCGCGATACGGGCGCGCCCGTGTTTCCGGTAGAAGAGCGTCCTGTGCCGCAATCCGACGTGCCAGGGGAAGTGACTTCGCCGACGCAACCCTTTCCCCTGGCGCCTCCAGCCCTCGTGCCGCAGAAACTTTCCGCCGACGACGCCTGGGGTATCACGCCAACCGATCGGGATTACTGTCGAGAGCGGATCAAGAGCCTGCGTTATGATGGTCTCTTCACACCGCCAAGTGTTCAAGGCTCGCTCTCGGAACCTGGAAATGTCGGCGGGATGAACTGGAGCGGCTACTCTTTCGATCCGCAGAATAGTTTGCTCCTGGTGAACACCAATAATTTGCCGGCGTTGATGGGAGTGGTCCCGGCTGACAAATATTGGGACGCGGCCGGCAAAAGTACAGACATCGATTACACGCAGCAGTACGGCGCGCCGTATGGGATGTTTCGCACGTTTCTATTTGCGAAAGCGCATCATCTGCCTTGCGGGCCGCCGCCGTGGGGCACGCTGGCGGCCGTGGACATGGCGCAGGGCACCATTCGCTGGCAAGTGCCGCTCGGGTCGCTCGCGCCCAGCAAGCCGATCGTTCCGGCAGGAGCGCCTAGCCTGGGCGGGCCGATTGTCACGGCGGGCGGGCTCGTCTTCATCGCCGGAACCATTATTGACCCGGCGATTCGCGCGTTCGACGTCGAAACCGGAAAAGAGATCTGGAAATTTGATCTTCCCACTTCTGGAGCCGCGACGCCGATGACTTACCAGGTGCGGCCGGGCGGCAAACAATTTCTGGTCATCGCCGTCGGAGGGCATTCCAAAGTGAGGGAAGAAAAGCAGTCGGACGAGATTGTCGCGTTTACCCTGCCGTAATCTCCGCTCTCACAATTCTCCCGAGCACGAACCCCTGTGATATAAATTGTAGTGCGGGTTCGGTATTTATCCCGCCTATCACCGAACTTGCATACCTGTGAGGCCAAGTGGAATTCGCGTTGACCGACGAACAGCAGCAGCTGCGGCGAACGGTGCGCGAGTTCGCCGAGGGCGAAATCCTGCCGCATGTGATGGAGTGGGACGAAGTGTCGAAGTTTCCCTCCGAACTAATTCCCAAGCTGGCTGAAATGGGTTTTCTCGGTGTGATCTTCCCGGAGAAATACGGCGGAGCAGGTATGGGCTACGCCGAATATGCCATCATCATCGAGGAACTTTCGCGCGTGGATGGCTCGATCGGCATCATCGTCGCGGCGCACAATTCGCTGTGCACCAATCACATCTACAAATTCGGTAGCGAAGAGCAGAAGAAAAAGTACGTCACGCCGCTGGCGCAAGGCAAAAAACTCGGCTGCTGGTCGCTCACCGAACCCGAAGCCGGCTCTGACGCCGGCGGTACGCGCACGACAGCCGCGAAAAAAGACGGCGGCTGGATCATCAACGGCTCGAAGACTTTTACCACCAACGGGCATTACGCCGATGTCTGCGTGGGCATGGCCGTGACGGACCCAGCGAAGAAGAGCCACGGAATTTCCGCGTTCATCATCGAGAAGGGCACGAAGGGATTCAAGCCCGGCAAGAAGGAAAACAAGCTAGGCCTGCGCGCCAGCGACACCAGCGAAGTGGTCTTTACGGATTGCCACGTGCCGGCGGAAAATCTGTTGGGCAAGGAAGGCGAAGGATTCGTCAACAGTCTGCAGATCCTCGACGGCGGGCGAATTTCGATTGCTTCACTAGGGCTGGGAATGGCGCAGGGCGCCTACGAGGCTTCGGTACGTTACGCCAAGCAGCGCAAACAATTCGGCAAAGCCATCGCGGAATTTCAGGCCATTCAGTTCAAGCTAGCGGACATGGCCACGCAGATCGAAGCGGCGCGGCTGTTGACGTATCAAGCTGCATGGCTCGCCGACCGCGCTATCGCTTCCGGCAATTACGACGCGCGCATCACACAGGAATCCAGCATGGCAAAGCTATACGCAGGAGAAGTGGCCGTGCGCGTCGCGAACGAAGCCGTGCAGATTCACGGCGGCTACGGCTTCATCAAAGATTATCCGGCGGAAAAGTTTTATCGCGACGTGAAATTGTGCACGATTGGCGAGGGCACCAGCGAAATCCAGCGCCTGGTGATCGCGCGCCAGATTCTGGGCAAGAAATAACATATTCTTGGTCCTGGCATCGATCGGTTCCAGCCATTCCAGTGATACCATTCTCAAGCTGTAATTCACCTTGCCATGACTGTGTCCGTCGAAAACTGGGCCGAGCAAGTGCGCGCGGGAGACGTGCGTGCAATTTCGCGCGCTGTTTCCGCCATTGAAAATCGCGAGCGCGACGCCGAGGAAATTCTGCGCCAGCTTTTTCCTTTCACCGGACGCGCCTATCGCGTGGGCATCACCGGCGCGCCGGGAACGGGCAAGAGCACGCTGGTGGATCGGCTGGCGAGCTATTATCGCGCGGAGAAAAAGACTGTTGGGATTATCGCCGTGGACCCCTCGAGCCCCTTCACGGGCGGCTCGATCCTGGGCGACCGCATTCGCATGCAGGGGCACGCGACCGACACAGGCGTCTTCATCCGTTCGATGGCCACGCGCGGATTTCTCGGTGGCCTGTCGCAGGCGGCGCGTGATACCACGCTCCTGCTCGACGCTGCGGGAAAACAAATCATCCTGGTGGAAACAGTAGGAGTGGGGCAGGGCGAAATTGAAATCGTACGCCTGGCGGATTGCACGATCGTGGTGCTAATGCCCGGCATGGGCGACGACGTGCAGAGCCTGAAAGCCGGGCTGATGGAAATCGGTGACATCTTCGTGCTGAACAAATCCGACCGCGAAGGTGCCGACCGCTTCGAGCAGCAGCTGAAGGGAATTCTGCAGCTGGTTCCGGAGCGCGACGGCTGGAAACCGCCGGTGGTGCGCACGATCGCCACGGAAAATAAAGGCGTAGCCGAACTGGGCCGCCAGATCGAAGCGTTCCGCAAACATTTCGAGCGGGCGCACGAACGCCAGGCGCGCGAAATCGCCCACTGGAAGGAATGGATTTTGCAATTACTGGAAACGCGGCTGATGGAGCGCGTGGCGGGAAAGTATCTCAAGGAAAAGGAACTCGACGCCATCGCGGCGGCGGTGGCCGAACGAAAAACGGACCCCTACGGCGCGGTAAACGAAATCCTGGCGCGGGCCGGACTGGGAGAGGATCGTTGAAGCTAGGGGACCTAGAATTTCACGTGTTGGTGGACGGATATCTGTCGCTCGACGGTGGAGCGATGTTCGGCGTGGTGCCGAAGGTATTCTGGGAGAAGAAAATTCCGCCCGATGCACGCAATCGCATTCAGCTGGCGATGAATTGTCTGCTGGTGCACGCGGGCGGAAAAAGAATCCTGGTGGAAACGGGCATGGGCGCGAAAATGTCCCCGAAGCTGCGGGATATCTATGCGATCGAAGGCCCTTTCTTGAACAATCGGCTCGCGGATCACGGGCTGGACCCGAGCGAAATTGACATCGTGATCAACACACACCTGCATTTCGATCACTGCGGTGGAAACACACGCACGGAGAAAGACAAGATTGTCGCTGCCTATCCCAATGCTAAGTACGTAGTGCAGCGAGGGGAATTCGAGCACGCCAAGCACCCCAACGAGCGCGACCGCGCCAGCTACCTGACGGAAAATTACGCACCGCTGGAAGCGAAAGGCAAATTGGCCCTGCTCGAGGGCGATCGCGCCATCGCTCCCGGCGTGGAGTTGATTCGCGTTCCGGGCCACACCGCGAACATGCAGTGCGTGAAACTAAGCGGCGGAGGAAAGACGGCGTTTTTTCTGGCGGACATCGCGCCTACCACGGCGCACTTACCGCTGGCCTGGATTATGGGCTATGACTTGTACCCCGTGACCACGCTGGAAAGCAAAAAGAAGTGGTTTCCGGAATTGGTCAAGGAAGGCTGGATCGCGCTGTTTTGTCACGACACCAAGACACAGGCTGCGTACCTCCGCGAGCGCGGTGGAGTTTTGGAAGCAGAACCGGTAAAGGTGGATTGAAAATGGCGAAAGTTGCGAAAGGTTCAAGCAAAGCCGCGGCGAAGTCCAGCAAGACAGTCGTGGCAAGCAAAGAGAACGTAAAGATCGGTATCATCGGCGGAAGCGGGCTGTATTCCATGGCGGGGCTGACGGATACGCGCGAAGTGCGCGTGAAAACTCCCTTCGGCGATCCCTCCGACGCAATTATTATCGGCACGCTGGAAGGGAAGCGCGTGGCGTTTCTGGCGCGTCATGGCCGCGGCCATGTGTTTTCTCCCAGTGACATTAACTATCGCGCGAATATTTGCGCGCTGAAAATGCTCGGCGTGGAACGAATCATCTCCGTCAGCGCGGTGGGTTCGCTGCGCGATGATTTGCCGCCGCTGGATTTTCTGATTGTCGACCAATTTTTCGATCGCACTCGCGGGCGTGTGGCCACGTTCTTCGGCGCCGGCATCGTCGCCCACACGGGTTTCGACAAGCCCACCTGCACGCATCTTTCGGCGCACGTGGCCGAAGCCTGCGACCGGGCCGGAGTGAAAGCGCATCGCGGCGGCACCTATGTGTGCATGGAAGGCCCGCAATTTTCCACCCTGGCAGAATCGCAGACCTACCGGCAGCTGCGCTTTGACGTGATCGGCATGACCAATTTGACCGAAGCCAAGCTCGCGCGCGAAGCGGAACTCTGCTACGCGACGATCGCCATGATCACCGATTACGATTGCTGGCACCCGCAGCACGACGCTGTAACTGTCACCGAGATTATCGAGAACCTGAATCGCAATACTTCCAACGTGCAGCGCGTGCTGCACGAAGCTGTGGCGCAGTTGCCCGAGGACCGCGCCTGCAAATGCGGGGCGGCTCTGGCGCACGCGGTGCTGACCGACCGCAAAATGATTTCCGCAGCCACCAAGAAGCGCCTGGCTCCGATCATCGGCAAGTACATCTCTTAGTCGCTGCGCTCTCAAAATTCATCGGGTGAGGAGGAATTATGTCGTTACTGGTCGTCGGATCGGTGGCATTCGACGGAATCGAAACGCCGTACGGCAAGCACGATCGCATGTTGGGCGGCGCCGCCAGCTATTTCGCACTGGCCGCCTGCCATTTCGCGCCAGTGCGCCTTGTTGGGATCGTCGGTGATGACTTTACAGCGAAAGATGTGGCGGTCTTCAAACACCAGCACATTGATTTGCAGGGCCTGGAACGCGCCACGGGAAAAACTTTTTACTGGGCCGGTCGCTACAACCAGAATATGAATGAGCGCACCACCCTGATCACCGACCTCAACGTCTTCGCCAATTTTCAGCCGACTCTGCCGCCAGCCTACACGGACTCCGCTTTCATCTTCCTGGGCAATATTGATCCGAAGCTGCAGCGCTCCGTTCTGAAGCAGGTCACAAGAAAACCTAAAGTCGTGGGCCTGGACACCATGAACTACTGGATCGAGCGCACGCCCTCGGAATTGAAGGAAACGCTAAAGCACATACAGGTGCTCGTGATCAACGACGACGAGACACGCCAGCTCACCGGGGAGCACAACCTGACGCGCGCCGCGAAAGAAATTTTTAAAATGGGCCCCAAGACTCTGGTGATCAAACGTGGCGAGCACGGCGCGATCATGATGCACGAAAAGTTTTTGTTCTCGGTGCCGGCATTCCCTCTGGAAGAAGTGCACGATCCCACGGGAGCGGGCGACAGCTTTGCCGGCGGATTCATGGGGTACCTCGCTGGCGCTAGAAATGTTAACGAACGTACCCTGCGCAACGCCATGGTTTACGGTTCAGTGCTCGGGAGCTTTGCGGTGGAAAAGTTCGGCGTGCAACGCCTCACTACCATCAAACCGCGTGAAATCCACGCCCGGGCGCGCCTGTTCTCAAAACTTACGTCTTTCAGGTTGTAAAAACTCAATCCGCTAATCTTGCCACAGCTGGAATTTTGAAAAACTTCGCGCCACTCGGGCATGCCTTCCAGTAGAATCGCGGGGCGCACGGCACGGGGGTGCCATGCTTCACGATCTGAACACATACATTTTGTTGCGGCTCCTGCTGGCCGCATTTCTCGGCGGGCTGATTGGCCTGGAGCGGCAACTGCGCCGCAAGCCCGCCGGCATACGCACCAACATGCTGATCTGCTTCGGCGCAGCCCTCTTCACAATCATTTCGTACGAAATGGCCGGCTCGGTCGGCGGAGACCACACGCGCATCGCCGCGCAAATTATTCCCGGCATCGGTTTCATCGGCGCGGGCGTGGTGCTTCGCGATCGCGGGGAGGTGATGGGCATCACCAGCGCGGCCACAATTTTCGTGATGGCCAGCATAGGGATGGCGGTGGGTGCCGGAATGCTGGCTACCGCGATTTTTGCCACCTTGATGGTGCTGGTGGCTCTGGTGGCCCTTGGCTATTTGGAAGACCGCCTCGGATTGCAAACCCGGCTGATGACGTTTCAATTGATGGCTCCGGCTAACTCCGATCTGCTGGTTCCGGCGCATCGCATCGTCGAGGGCGCCAAGATTGAGGCGCGCCGCTGGCAGACACACCAGGTAAACGACGAACTAATCGTGGATTTCGACGCGGAGGTCACCTATCACCAGGAGCGCGACCTGTTCACCAAATTTGCCGCATTGAACGCCAAAGTCGAGGCCCGGCCGTCGCGCGCTTGAAGATTGGTTCCGATGCACAGTGCGGCCGATTTGCCGCCAAAACGCCCGTCCGTGCCTGCTGGGCAACCGCCGCAGCAGCCGTACCTATCAGCGCGAGTCCTCCAAATTGTGGGCCAACCAAACACCGCCTGAGGGAATCCGAGTTGACGAGTGTTCGCCGGGATGCTATCAATTCTTGGGCATTATTCAGGGGACTCGCAGGCGTTTGGATCGTTTCCCTCGTTTGGCTATCCCAGCGACGCTAACGAACGGCGGCGCCAGTTTTCGTGAACACTACCGGTAAAAATTGCAGGAGGACGGGCTTGATGCGTTTGCGGTGGACCGCGCTCGGGGTGGTTGCTGTACTGACGATTCTCACGTCGAGTTGCAGCTCCAACGGCGCGAACCAGGTTGCACCCGGCCAACCGAATCCCACTCCGGTCATCACAGGACTTTTCCCATCCAGCGTCACCGCCGGCAGCCAATCCTTTACTCTTTTCATTGCGGGGAATGGTTTCATCGCAGGATCCACCGGGACTTCCACGGCGTTTTGGAACGGTTCCGCGCGCTCTGCGACGGTGAACCTATCCACGGGCCAGATTGCCATCACCGTGCTTGCTTCCGACGTAGCATCGCCAGGCACGTCACTTGTGACGGTTTCGAATCCGCTGCCTGGAGGCGGCATCACCGTTAATGCCGCGCCATTCACCGTATTTCCGACGCAAACGAATACGCCGCTAATCGCGAGCCTCAGTCCGGCGACCGCCAGCCCGCAGGGCGCCGCATTTACACTCACTGTGAATGGTTCGAATTTTGTCGCCGGGAATGCCAATATCCCTAACCCAGCCACACCCCCGCAGCCGCCCTATTCAGGCTCCGTTGTTGCTTGGAATGGCAGTCCTCGCGCCACAGCGTTTGTCAGTTCCACGCAGCTGACTGCACAGATCACTGCGACCGACATCGTCGGCGCCGGCTGTAACGGCGTCAGCGTGTTCACCTACACTGGCGGCGGCAATGAAATTTTCTCGCCGGCTCTGAGCTACATCGCTTCGTCCACGAACGCGCCGGCGATCTGTTCGCTTGCGCCTTCCAGTGTCGTCGCCGGAGCATCGGATTTCACGATTACCGTGAGTGGCGCGAGTTTCGCCGCGAACTCCACCGTAAGGTGGAACAACAGCGCGCGCACTACCACGTTCGTCAATGCGAATACCGTTCAAGCCCAAATCAAGGCTGCGGATGTGGCCAACCCCGGAGTTGAGCCGATCACCGTGGTGAACTCCGGTGGAGGCTCCACGCAACCGCTGAACTTCTCAATTTTGCCCACGCCGCCCGTGACGCCCACGATTACTTCGGTTGCGCCGGCGAATGCCACGGCCGGAGGCGCGGGGTTCACCCTGACTGTGACCGGCACGAATTTCATTCGGGATTCCGTGGTTGATTGGAACGGCGCCGCACGCACCACCACCTACAAGAGCGCAACTTCTTTGCAGGCGCAGATACTGAACACGGATATTGAGACCGCTGGAACGATCGAGATCACGGTGCTAAATACTGCTTTGAATGGTGCAGCGGCGTTTTCGGCGCCTTTTCCATTCACGATCAACCCGGCAGCCGGGGCGGCTGTGAAATTTCCGCAGGTGATTTCAGTGAGCGCGGCCGGAGGTCCGGCGGATGGCGCGAGCGAAGCTCCGGCGATCAGTTCCGGCGGGCGATACGTCGCGTTTTATTCCCAGGCCAAAAACCTGATTGCCCCGGCAGTCTCTGGAAATATTTTTGTGCGTGATACCTGCGTCGGCGCTGCGAATTGCTCGCCGAAAACTCTGGCTGTGGATCTGGCGCCGGACGGCAGCGCACCCAACGGAAAATCGAGCAGGCAAGTTGCCATCAGCGGCGATGGGCGGTTTGTCGGGTTCGTCTCGCGCGCGACGAATTTAGTTTCCGGCAACGCGGTCGCTTCGCTCGGCTATTGGGAATTGTATGTCCGCGATCTTTGCGTTGGCGCCAATGCGCCTTCCGGATGCACGCCCCACACTGAAATTATTTCCACGGGCCCCGAAGGAGAAGCCGCGAACGGTCCCAGCACCAGTCCTTCACTGAATGGCGATGGCCGTTTCGTCGCTTTTGTTTCTGCCGCGACGAATCTGGTCGTGGAAAAATCCGCGCTGCTGCCGCGGGCTTACGTGCGCGACACGTGCGCGGGTCCCACGGCGACGAAAGCTTGCGTCGCGCGTACCGTTGCCGTTCCGGTGGACGAGGACGACAGCGCCGTGGGCGCGCAGGCGGGCCGTCCAGCCATTTCTTTCGACGGCCGCTACGTCGCGCTGGAAATGTGGGGGGCGAAATCGGCAGCGCAGAATTCGGCGAGCACTTCGCAGATCGTTCTGGCGGACACCTGCATGGGAATTGTCCCGCCGGTTTCGTGCGAAGCCGCGGCGGAGAGAATTTCCTACGCGTCGGACGATTCGGTCCTCGGCGGCGCAAACATTTCACCTTCTTTAAACGGTGACGCGCGGTTTGTGGTTTTCGAATCGCAACCGTCGGATTCTTCGACTGGAAATGCAGCGCACGTCAGCAGAGCGTACCTGCGCGACACCTGCCTCGGTGAGACGGCGCCTGACGGCTGCATACCTTCTACAATTCTGATTATGAACGACAGCACAGCGGCGGCTACGAAAACTCAGAATTTCTCGCCGGCCATCAGCGCCTCTGGACGATACATTTCGTTCGTTTCCGGCGCAGGTTCCACCGCACCTGCCGGCCAGGTTGCTACGGAAGGCTCGCTCGTCGTGCGCGACACCTGCTTCGGCGCCGTGCTTCCGTGCACGCCGCACACCTACGCCGTTTCCGAGGCTACCGCCACTTTTTCGGCGACGCACACCACGTTCGCTATTACCAGCAGCAACAAGTCCACGCCGCTCGCTGCGGATCGCTTCAGCGTCGCTCCACTTAGCGCCGACGGTCGCTTGGCCGCTTTCTACGCGCCGGATACGATCGCCGCCCAGCCTGCCAGCGGAATCGGCGACGTGTATTTGGCGATCACTCCGTTTTAAGGGCACGTCGCACTGCTGCTCGGATGTAAACACCTACTCGCGCGCGGCTGGACTCGCTGCGCAAAATTCCTTATTCTCCTTTGCGGCCCATGCCGCAAACTCTCAAGCCTGAATCCCTTCGTCCCGGCGATGCAGTGCGCATCCTCTCGCTCGCCAGTCCTGTGGACCCGCCGCGCTTGCAACGCGGCATCGAGGAAATTGCGCGGCTAGGCTACACGGCGAAGTTCGACGCGGAACGCGTGCTCGCGCGCGGCGATTTTTTCGCCGGTCGCGCGGCGGAGCGCGGAGCGGCGCTGAAGGAAGGGCTCACGGAAACGAGCACGCGGGGGGTTTTCTGTTCGCGTGGGGGATACGGCTCGAATTATTTGCTCGACGGCCTCAGCGTCGCGCTCGCCCATCCGAAAGTCTTGGTGGGCTACAGCGACCTCACGTCGCTGCAGATTTTCCTCTGGCAGAAATTTCGCTGGATCACACTGTACGGCCCCATGGCTGCTGCGGGACTCGACAAAGGCGCGGGAGTCGCCGATGGCTACGACCCCGACACTCTGAAGCGCGCGCTGACGGAGACAAAAACAGGCTGGACCATTCCGCTCGCCGGTACCGAAGTGATTATGCCGGGCTCCGCGGACGGTGTGCTGCTGGGCGGCTGCCTCACGCTGATCGAAACCGCGCTGGGCACTCCCTGGGAACTCGACACGCACGGGGCAATCCTGCTGCTCGAGGACCGCGGCATGAAACCCTGGCAAGTGGACCGCGCGTTCATGCACTTGAAGCAGGCTGGAAAGCTCCGGGGCGTTTCCGGTGTGCTGCTCGGGGAGTTTCCGGAATGCCAAGGCCCGGCCGGAACGGAAAGTGTGCTGGCTGTGGCGCGGCGAATTTTGGGGACGGTGGGATTTCCCGTCGTTTGGGGCGCAGCCGTGGGTCATACGCCGCGACCGATGCTCACGCTGCCGTTGGGCGTGCGCGCCCGTCTAAAGGCGGACGAGACGTCGCGGCTGGAAATCATGGAGCCGGCCTGCCGCGAATAACCGGTCCGCAGCGCACTGAACGCGAGCGAATCGCGTCAAAGGCTCGCGAAAAGCGCCCGCACAGGTAAGAGGAGACTGCAAATTTCGACGCGATCAAACAAGGTCACCGAACACGTCCATCTGCTGGGTATCGCCGGCGCGGCTATGGCGCCCGTGGCAGGCATGCTCAAGGAGCGCGGCTTTCACGTCACCGGCTCGGACGTGAACGTCTATCCCCCGGCGTCCACGCTCTTGGATTCTCTGGGCATCCGCTGGAACGAAGGATTTCGCGCAGAAAATCTGCAGCCGGCCCCGGACCTGTGCGTGGTGGGCAACGTCATCGCGCGCGGCAATCCGGAGATCGAATACATTCTCGACGAAAAGTTGCCGTACTGCTCGATGCCACAGCTCCTCGAGCAATATTTCATCCCGGGACATACTTCGATCGTTATTGCCGGAACGCACGGGAAAACCACCACCACTGCAATGCTTGCGTGGATTTTTCAGGTCGCAGGGCGCAAACCCGATTTTTTGGTCGGCGGAGTGTCGCCGAATTTCGGTGAGCGCAGCTACGGTCTTGGCGGCGGGAAAGAATTCATCATCGAAGGCGACGAGTACGAGACGGCCTTCTTCGATCGCGGCCCCAAATTTCTCCACTACCATCCCGATGAGCTGATTCTCACTTCGCTCGAATACGATCACGCCGACATCTACCCGGACCTCGCCTCCATCGCTCTGCAGTTCCGCCGGCTGGTGAATCTGGTCCCGCGCCGCGGAAAGATTCTGATCTGGGGCGAGAGCGCGGATCTGCGGCAAGCTGTCGCCAAGGCTTTTTGCCCAGTGGAAACTTTCGGCTTCACGCCCGAATGTGACTGGTGCGCCGGAGACGTGCAGTGGCACGACGACGCCACGGAATTTCGCGTCGCGTTTCGCGGCAAGGAAGTCACGCGCGTGCGCACTCCCGTCGCGGGACGGCATAATGTCCTGGACGCGCTCGCGGCACTCGCCATCGCCTATGGTCGCGGCGTGGAGTGCGATGCGATCCAGCAGGCTCTGGCAACGTTCGTAAGCGTGCGCAAGCGCATGGAAACCAAGGGTGAGGCCAACGGCGTCCTGGTGGTGGAGGATTTTGCGCATCATCCCACGGCGATTCGCATGACTCTGGAGGCTGCCCGCACGCGCTGGCCCGGACGAAAAATCTGGGCGGCAGTCGAGCCGCGCTCCAACACCATGCGCCGCAAGATTTTTGAGCATGTGCTGCCGGAGTCTCTTGCCATCGCGGACGCCGTCGTGATCGGCCCGGTTAGCCGCGCGCAATTGCTGGAGGAAGGCGACCGTCTTTCGCCCCAGTCCATCGCCAAATCTTTGCTCGACCGCGGCCGTCCGGCGAAAGCGTTCGATTCGTCGTCGGCGATCGTGGAATATCTTGGCGCGGAGGCTCGGCCTGGCGACATGGTGATGGTGATGTCGAACGGTAGCTTCGATGGACTGAGTGGAAAATTGCTCGACAAATTTAAATCGCTCGAAGGAGCACGGAAATGAAATCGGCCCGGCGGATCGTTTTGGCAGTCACCCTGCTATTTTTCGCGCGACCCGCGGCCGCTACCATCGGCTATCACATTTCTTTGAAGAATCCGGAGCAGCACCTTTTTCACGTCTCCATGGAGATTCCCGCGCAGCCCGCGGATCAGGAAATAATCGTCGCGCTTCCTGCGTGGAACGCTTTATACCAAGTGCGCGATTTTTCTTATCGCGTCCGCGATGTGCGTGCGCGAAATTCAGCAACCGCCGCTGCCGCGCCGTTGCCCGTGCGCATTCTCGATAAGCAGACCTGGAAGATTTCGCTCCCTGGCGCGGGCGCTGATTCGCCAGCTCAAACCGCCACGCTCGAGTACAGCATTGAATGGGACGATCCCGGCCCGTTCAATTCGCAATTGAATGCGCACCACGCCTTCGTGAACTTCGCCGAAGTGCTGATGTACGTTCCCACTCGCCGCGCGGAGGAGACGCGAGTCGAATTCGATGATCTGCCAGACAGCTGGCGCGTCGCGGCAGAACTTCCCGCAGGCTCGCCTCCGAATTCATTCGTCGCGGCAAGCTACGACAAGCTGGTGGACGCCCCGGCCGAGGTGGGAAAGTTCTCTGAATTTGGATTCGACGAAGCTGGCGCTCATTTTCGGGTGGTGGTAGACGGCAAGGAATGGCGGCGCGAATCTCTGGAATCAACCCTGCGCGACATTACCAAGTACGAAGTGCATCTGATGGGCGGCGCTCCCTTCAATCAGTACACTTTTTTCTTTCATTTCGGTCCGTATTTCGAAGTCGGCGGCGGTGGAATGGAACATTCCAATTGCACCGCGATCTCCTCTTCATCGGGCGAAGCGGCTGCCTCCGTGGCAGCGCATGAATTTTTCCACGCCTGGAACGTAAAACGCATTCGCCCGCGAACGCTCGAGCCCGTGGATTACACCAAGGAAATGTACTCGCGCGCCCTCTGGTTCGCGGAGGGAGTCACCAGCACCTACGGTTCGTACGCTCTGGAGCGCAGCGGCCTCTGGACCAAAGATCAATTTTACACAGACCTCGCGGGACAAATAGGCGAGCTGGATTCGCGTCCCGCGCATCGCTGGCAAAGCGTCGAAGAGTCCAGCCTGGACGCCTGGCTCGAAGGCTACGATGAATACCGCCTCCCCGAGCGCAGCATTTCGTATTACAACAAGGGCCAGATCGTCGGCGACATCCTGGACCTCGCGATTCGCGACGCGACGGACAATCACAAATCGCTCGATGACGTGCTGCGCCGCATGTATGACGTCTACGCGAAACAAGGGCGCCTTTACGCCGATTCCCAAGGAGTTCAAGCCGTCGCCGAAGAGGTCGCTGGCGTGAAGTTCGACGATTTTTTCCGCCGCTACGTGGCTGGCACCGACGAAATTCCTTACGACAAATTTCTCGACGCCGCGGGGCTGCGGCTCAAAGTCGAACGCCGCGCGGCGCCCGAAATGGGCTTTTACATTAGCGGTCGCGGCCCTGGCGCGCAGGTGCTCGTGTCCCAGGTGGTCCCCGGATCGGCCGCGGAAGCAGCCGGGCTGCAAGCCGGAGACGCGCTTGTGACGCTCAACGGTCAGGCGCCGCCGCGTTATCTGCCGGCCTGGTTGCGACAGCACGAACCCGGCGACACGGTCACACTACGCATCCAGCGCGATAATCAGGATTTGGATTTGAAGTTGACGCTCGGCTCGATTGACCTGAATAAATTTACGCTGGTAGAAACGCCGGGTGCGTCTGAGAAGCAGAAGCGCATTCGCGATGGCTGGCTGAAGGGGAAAACCGATTGAAGTTTCCGCTATCATTCTGCCGCTGAATCCATGATTCGCACAATCATGGTCTTGACGTTCGTCGCTCTGGCATTGCTGTTCGTGCAGCCGCTGCTGATTTTGTGGACATTGCTGACCGGCGATCCCAACTTCATGTATCAAACGTTTATGCGGGCTCTACGCGTAGCCATGCATTTGGCCGGGATCTGTGTCCGAGTGGAAGGCGTCGAAAATATCCCCAGCGGCGTTTGCGTGTTTACCTCGAATCACGCTTCGAACCTCGATCCCGTCGCCCTCGTACCCAATATTCCCCGGCGCGTCGGGCTACTCGCCAAGAAAGAAGTCTTTCAAATTCCAATCCTTTCGAAAGCGCTGCTGCTGGCCAGGCTGATTCCGGTGGACCGCGCCGACAAGGAGGCCGCCGCCGAAAGCGTGGACATCGCGGTTGACTATTTGAAGGAAGGCCTGTCGTTCCTCGTTTATCCGGAGGGAACGCGCAGCCGCGACGGCCGCTTGCTCCCATTTAAGAAGGGAACTTTTCTGATGGCGATTCGCGCCGGCGCGTGGGTGGTTCCCGTATCGCTGGTCGGGACGCAGCGCCTGATGCGCAAAGGCGATTGGACCATTCATCCTGGCGAAGTTGTGGTGCGGTACGGCACCGCCGTCAGTGCGACGGAATATGGGGAGGACCAGCGCGATGAACTTCGCCAGCGCGTGCAGGAGTTGGTAGCAGCAGGCTTGCCCGAAGAACAGAAACCGCCAGCAGGGAATTGATCGCGGAGCGCATCCTACTTAGCGCCCGACTTCGTCACCGCCTCACGTAGCTCACGCAGTTCTTTCTGCAGTTCCGGCAAGCGATTGAACACCGCCACTGATTTCCGCCATGCGAGATTGTCCATCGCTGGATAGCCTGAATAAACTGCGCCCGCGGGAACGTCGCCCGGCACTCCCGACTGCGCCGTGAGCACAGCGCCATCGCCGATCCTCAAATGTCCCGCTGCGCCCACCTGCCCAGCGAGGATGCACTTGTTTCCCACTTTCGAAGTTCCGGCGAGCCCCACTTGTCCACACAGCAATGTGTCCTCGCCAACTTTGCAGGCGTGACCCACCTGCACCAAATTATCGATTTTCGTTCCGCGCCCGATGTGCGTCTCGCCCACTGTGGCGCGGTCAATCACGCTGTGCGCCTGAATCTCCACGTCGTCCTCGATCACGGTGATCCCGGACTGGCGCATCTTGTGCCAGCTTCCATCATCGCGGCGCGCGAAACCAAAACCGTCGGCGCCGATCGTCACGCCGTTTTGCAGCAAGACGCGATTGCCGATGCGGCAGTTTTCGCGCACCGTAACATGCGAGTGCGCGAAAAAATCATCGCCGATTTTTGCGCCCGGATAAATCGTCACAAAACTGTGCAACACAGCGTTGCGCCCAATCGCGACGCCTTCGTCCACGAAGCAGTAGGGTCCAATGTGTGCGCCGGGAGCGATTTTCGCCGTCTGCGCGATCACCGCCGTGGGATGGATTTCCATGGAAAGGCGCTGCGCAGGATGAAACAGCTCAATCGCTCGCGCGAAATCGAGATAAGGATTGGCTGAACGCAGAGCGGCGATGCGCACCGGACCAGCGTCCTTCGCGACAAAGATCGCGGAGGCGAGCGTAGTATCCAGCGCCGGCCGATATTTGCGGTTGACGAGAAACGTCAATTCACCCGGCTGCGCCTCGTCGATCCCAGCCACGCCTGTGATTTCCAGGCTAGCGTCGCCGTCAACTCCGCAGCCCAGCTGCTTCGCGATTTCGCCCAGTTTCATAATGGCTTCTCCTTACGTCCAATATTGCGCAGCCTCAATGTACAACACAGACGCAATCCGGCATACGCTCGCCGCAGCGCGTCCGCCGGCGAGACGCACGAAGTAAAAGCAATCAGCTATTCGTTGAAAAGTTTGGACTGCGAGGAAGCGGCTGCCCCCGCCGCGCGCGGAGTCCGCCGCGCTGCGCCGACCACGCCCAGCACCTTCATCTCGGCAAGCGCCGAGCGCGGAATAAACAGTCGCAGGGTATTGCCGTGCAGGTCTGGAGGCGTCAGCTGCACCGCACTGTCCAGCAGGTCCAGCAGATCGTTTGCGACGATCCCTTCCATCACATCCTCATCGCGGAAACGCAGCCGCACCCACAGCCCATCCAGCTTTGGCCGGCTCAGAAACACCTTCCGCTCGGGCTGGAACGCCTCGGGGAACTCCCGCACGAAATAGACTGACTTGACGGAAGGCATAGCCACGGAAACGTGCTCCCCGTCGGGCGTCAACAGGTCAATAGCCTCAGCCCGCGCCAAGGTCGAGGGGTTCAAGTAGCCCTTAAGGTGGCTGCGGTCCAGAAGCAATACCACCACTTTCTTGCGAGTCGAGGCTGGGGCTCGATCTTTCACTATTTTGGGGCCTTTTTCGGCGAGAATCTTGCTAACTTCCCGAGGGTTATGTTATTCTTGCCGCTGTTTTTCGTCAAGTTATTGGTGCTTAAAGGGTTAGCATCGGAGTCACCGCCGATTGACCGAAAAGGGCAAGATCCTAAAGTCTGCCTCGGTAATAGCCCTAGCCACCGTTATCAGTCGGATTTGCGGATACTTACGCGATCAGCGGGTAGCGCTATTGCTCGGCACTTCGCCGGCCGCCGATTCGTTTATCCTGGCCTTTCGCATTCCCAATATGATTCGGCGCATGACGGGGGAAGGCGCCCTGGGAGCCTCCTTTATACCCGTATTTACCGGGTATTTGAGGGGAAAATCGCGGAAGCAAACCTGGGAGTTCGCGCAACGAGCTTTCTGGGATCTGGCAGCGATTCTGGCGGTCGTCGCGGTCCTCGGCAGCATTTTTTCAAAGCAGGTCGTCGGGATCTTTACGGTCATGGGCGCCAGTCACGTCCGCTGGGACCTGGCCATTTACCTGAATCGGATCGTTTTCCCATGCGTGTTTTTTCTAGGCCTGGCGGCGCTGGCAGCCGCAATTCTGAACAGCTTTCATCGCTTCGGGCTTCCGGCTTCGACGTCGATCTTTTTCAACGTCGTGTTCATCGCTTTTTCGTTCGGCGTGCTGTACCGGCCCATCATGAGCTGGGCGCCACCGGAATACCGAACGCCGGCGGTGGGTCTTGCGGTTGGAATCGTGGTGGGCGCGGCATTGCAGCTGGTGATGCAGCTTCCGGCGCTCGCGAAGCTTGGCATGCGCTTCCGCCCGGACGTCACCTTCGACGATCCCGGGGTGAAGAAAGTCGGCAAGTTGATGGTGCCGGTGTTTTTCGGGATGGGTGTATTTCAGGTCAACTTTGTGGTGGACACGGTATTTGCTCTCTCGTCGCGGATGCCGGAGGGCAGCGTCATGTCGTTGTACGTGGCGGACCGCGTGATGGAACTGGTGCTGGGCAGTTATGCGATTGCGCTCTCGACCGCAATCCTGCCGACGATGTCTTATCAGGCGGCAGAAGGGAAGCACGACGAGATGAAGCAGACGTTCGGTTTTGCGCTGCGTGTCGCGTCGTTCATCACCATCCCCGCTGCGGTGGGTTTGATCCTGCTGCGCGTGCCGATTACGCAAGTGCTCTTTCAGCACGGCGAGTTCATGGCGCGTTCCACGGCGCTCACGGCTCATGCGCTGCTTTTCTATTCGCTGGGATTGCCGGCGTTCGCGGCCATCAAGTTGATTACGCCCATGTATTACTCGACGCAGGACACCGTGACACCTACGAAAGTAGGCGCGTACTCGCTACTGCTGCACGTGGCGCTGAATTTCATCCTGCTTTTCGGTTTCGGGCGATACCTGTGGAACGCCAGCCCGGCGCTGGCCAGCACGCTGGCGGCGTATTTTAATTTTGGCGCGCTGTTCGTAATTTTTCGCGGACGCTTCGGGCGGCTGGGCGCCTCGGCTATTTTAAATTCGCTTGGAAAAATGGCGCTCTGCGCCGTGGCGATGTCGACGGTGTGTTTTGCGGCGGTGCGGTATTCGCACTTGGTGACGGTGGAGCATTTCTTGGCGAAGGCCGCGTGGCTCACGGGAATCATCGGCGTTTCAGTGGGGATTTATTTCGGGCTGGCATGGGCGCTGCGCTGCGAGGAATTGCCGGAATTGTTTCTGTTGCTGCGGCGGGCTGAGCCCAACCCGGCAGCCGCAGGCCTGGAAATCTCGTAGGACGCGCGAACGCAAAGTTTCTACCGGACTCCTTGTTCCGGCGTAAGAAATCGGGAGATGTGCATTGGAAGCAGAGATTCGGTCGTTCTTAAATTATCTGCGAGTCGAGAAAGGTCTTTCGACCAATACGCTGCACGCCTATCGCCGGGACCTCGCGAAGTTCGCGGCCTATGCGGCCAAGCGCGAGTTGACCCTGGACGAGTTCACGCACAGCAGCGTGATCGATTTTCTGCGCACGCTCTATCTGCGCAAGCTCGACAGTCGCACCGTCGCGCGTCACCTGGTTACCATCCGGCACCTGTTCCGGTTCGCGTTTACCGAAGGACTTATCAAGGAAGATCCCGCTGCCAATGTGGCGGCACCGAAATTCCGGCGTTCTCTTCCGGAATTTTTGAGTGTCGAGGAAGTGGACCGCTTATTGAGGCAGCCTGACGTCTCTAGCACGGTTGGCTTGCGTGACAAGGCCATGATCGAGCTGCTGTATTCCACCGGCTTGCGCGTCTCCGAATTGTGTGGCCTGAAGGCGGCCGATATTCAACTCGAAGCGGGCTGCCTGCGGTGCATTGGCAAGGGCGACAAGGAGCGGCTGGTCCCGGTGGGCCGCGCCGCGCTTGACCTGATCCTGCAATACATGAAGAAATCGCGCATGGAAATCCTGGGAGAACGATCTTCGCCCTACCTTTTTCCCAGCCGCACTGGTGCGGCCATCGGCCGCATCGCGTTCTGGAAAATATTGGGCGCTTATGGGCGTAAAGCGGGGTTGCGCAAGGCCCTCACGCCGCATATGCTGCGGCACAGTTTTGCCACGCACCTGCTGGATCGCGGAGCGGATTTGCGCTCCGTGCAAATGATGTTGGGCCACGCGGATATTGCAACAACCCAAATTTATACCCACGTTGTCGAAGAGCGTTTGAAACAAGTTTATAAAGCGCATCATCCGCGCGCCTAGCAGGCCGCGCGAAAAATTCGAGGAAGGCGGAAACTTCATGCCCGATTACATGTACTTGCTGGAAAGCCGGCTCTCGCCGGAGCAGCGCGCCGTGATGGAGCGCGTGCAGGAACTTTCGCGCACGCAAGACGTGAATGTATATCTCACGGGCGGAGCGGTGCGCGACCTGATCTCCGGCATGCCGATTCGCGACCTGGATTTCACGGTGGAGGGCAACCCCGTGAAGATGGTGCGCGAGTTGGAAAAGGGCGGCGCGCGCGTCGTATGGGAAAGCGAAAAGATTCGCCACCACGAAATGGTTTTCGCGGGCGATGTGGACGGCTCCATATCGGCTGCGCGCGAGGATTTCTACGAGCGCCCGGGCGTCAAGCCCGAGTACCGCTTCTCCAGCGTGATGGAGGATTTGCGCCGCCGCGATTTCGGCATCAATGCGATCGCCATTTCGTTGAACACGCAATCGCGCGGCTTGCTGCTCGACCCCATGAACGGCCTCGCGGACTTGGAAAAGCAGGAAGTCCGCGCTCTTTCCATCCATGCATTCACGAATCAGCCCATCCGCTTGATGCGCATACTGCGTTACGCCGCGCGCATGGGTTTCAAAATGGATCCACGCACGCAGGAATGGTTTGACTTGGCCATCGAACGCGGCGTCACCGACCGCATCGAAGGCGCCGAAGTGGGCCACGAAATGCGCGCGCTGGCGCGCGAAGACAATCCAGTCGCCACGCTGAAGCTTTGGGAATCGCACGACATGCTGGCGCTGATTCACCCCGCGCTGCAAAAGCGAAAACCGGATTACGACAGCCTCAATAAGTTGGCACGCGTGCGCTTCAACCTTTACAGCGCGGGATTGCGCCCGCGCCTGCACTTAGCCGTGGCCTATTACACGCTGGGCCGACTGAAATCGCGCGAAGCTGCGGCTGCCTTGCGCCACTTGGAATACAGGTCCGCTGAAATCGAAGAAGCCGCGGAGCTGGTTCCAGAAACACAAAAAGTCGTGAAAATTCTGAAAAGCGCCAAGACCAATGCCGCGAAGGATGCCTACTACTACCTCGCGTCCTTGCCCGCGGAAACTCTCGCGTTCATCGAAGTGGAGATGCCGAATCCGCGCGCGCTATCCAAGATTCGCAATTACCTGCAGAAGTGGCGGCCGCTGCGCATGGCTTCGCCGGCTGGCGAACTGGAAGCGCTTGGCATCGAACGCGGACCGAAATTCGACAAGATCATCGAGCAATTCTTCGAACTGCAATTGCGCGGCAAGGGCAAGACTCCGGAAGACCGCACGAAAATCCTGAAGAATCTCGCGGGCATCAAAGACGAAATCAAGAAGCCCGAAAAAGAGAAAAAGAAGCGCAAAGGAGCGCCCGAAGCTGCGCCCCATGCGGAAGGGAAGCCGCATGACAAATCCAAGTCTCCGGCAGCGGGCGGCAAGGCAGCGCCTGTAGCGGCAAACGACGGCAAATCCGCGCCTGCAGGAAAAACTGCGGCCGCGGCCGCAAAGCCCGGGCAATCCGCAGCGGCAGCAATCGGCGCAAGAGCGCAAGCCAAGCACGACAAAGCGGCGCATGACGACAAGGCTGCACACCTCGGGAAGAAATCGAAAGCGAGTTCAGCGAAAAAGTCACGCCGCTAACCCCCGACCGCGCGCCTCGTTGCCACCGGCGCGAGATTTGAACCGCAGATTGCTGTTACGCGCGGCTTCAAGCTGGTTTAGAATGAACTTCGCATGGATGCCTCGAACTTCGTTCACCTTCATCTGCACACGGATTACTCTCTTCTGGACGGCGCTTGCGAAATCGGCGAACTTACCGCCGAAGCCGCGCGTCGCGGAATGCCCGCCGTCGCCGTAACCGACCACGGCAACCTCTTCGCCGCCGCGAATTTCTATCACCAAGCCACGACTCACGGGGTAAAACCAATCATCGGCTGCGAAATGTATGTCGCGCCGGACAATCACAAAAATCGCGGTACCGGAGCCGAGCGCTCGAACCATCTGGTGCTGCTTTGCGAAAATGAAAAAGGCTACCAAAATCTCATTAAGCTGGTTTCCACGGGATACCTGGACGGGTTCTATTACAAACCCCGCGTCGATCACGAACTCCTCGCGAAACACAGCGAAGGCCTCATCGCTCTCTCCGCCTGCCTGCGCGGCGAAGTAGCAGACGCGCTACTCTCCGAAAAATACGATCAAGCTCAGAAGAGCGCCTACCGCCTGCGCGACATTTTCGGCAAAGGGAATTTTTTCCTCGAAGTGCAGGACCAGGGCCTCGAGCAGGACATCCGCGTCAATCGCGACTTGGTGCGACTTTCGAAGGAGTCCGGCATTCCTCTGGTCGCGACGAACGACTGCCACTACCTCACGCAGTCCGATTCCCACGCGCAAGAAGTGCTGATGTGCATCCAGACCGGCAAAACCATGAGCGACCCCCAGCGCATGAAATTTGCCACCGACCAGTTTTATTTCAAGACCGCTGAAGAAATGGCACATGTCTTCCGCGAACTGCCAGACGCAGTGACGCGCACGGTGGCAATCGCCGAGCGCTGCAACGTAAAGATCCAGCGCGTCAGCAATCCGTTCCCGGAATTCAAAGTTCCTGAAGGCCATACCACGGATTCGTATTTCGAGCGCGTCGTACGCGATGGCTTCGACTCTCGCGCTCCACAAATCGAACGCCTCATGAAAGAAGACCGCCAGCGCCATCCGCTCGCGGATTACGAAGCCCGCTTGACCGCCGAAATCGAAATGATCAAGAAGATGCGCTTCGCCGGCTACTTCCTGATCGTCTGGGATTTCATTCATTACGCGCGCGCGCAGGGCGTGCCGGTAGGCCCCGGCCGCGGATCGGCCGCAGGCAGCCTGGTGAGCTATTCGCTGCGCATTACCGACGTTGATCCGATGCAGTACGAGTTGCTCTTCGAGCGCTTTCTGAACCCCGAGCGCATCTCCATGCCCGATATTGATATTGATTTCTGCATGCGCCGTCGCGGCGAAGTGATCGAATACGTGCGCAAAAAATACGGCGCGGAAAGCGTGGCACAGATCATCACCTTCGGCACGATGGCAGCAAAAGCCGTGCTGAAAGACGCCGGGCGCGCTCTCGATATGCCTTATGGCGACGTCGATCGCCTGGCGAAAATGATTCCCACGACGCTGAATATTTCGCTCGAGGACGCGCTGAAACAATCGCCGCAACTGGAAGCCGCGTGCAAGGAAGGGAAGGTAAAAGAATTGATTGAGGTGGCGCTGCGCCTGGAAGGACTCGCTCGCCACGCCTCCACGCACGCAGCGGGCGTCGTGATTTCACCGCGACCGCTCACAGAAATCGTTCCGCTCTACAAGTCGAACAAGGATGAAATCACCACGCAGTACGATATGAATGCGCTCGGGCGTATCGGCCTGCTGAAGATGGATTTCCTCGGCCTGACGACGCTCACTATCCTCGACGACTCGGTGGGCATGATCAAACAAAACCGCGGCATTGACCTGGACCTCACCACGCTGCCGCTCGACGACGCGCCTACCTACGCGCTTTTCGCGCGCGGCGACACCACTGGCATCTTCCAGTTCGAATCACACGGCATGCGCGACATCCTGAAGCGCTACCAGCCCACGCATATCGAGGACTTGACCGCGCTCAACGCTCTCTATCGTCCCGGCCCGATCCAGGGCGGCATGATTGATGAATTCATCGCGCGCAAGCAGGGCAAGAAAAAAGTCACCTACGACCTGCCGGAGCTGGAAGAAATCCTTGCGGAAACCTGGGGCGTTATCGTCTTTCAAGAACAGGTGATGAAAATCGCCAACCGACTGGCTGGATACTCACTGGGCGATGCGGACATCTTGCGCAGCGCGATGGGCAAGAAAAAAGCAGACGTGATGGCTGCGCAGCGCGAAAAATTCCTGGCAGGTTGCGCCGCGGGAAAGGTTCCTGCGAAAAAGGCCACCAAGATTTTCGATTTGATGGAAGAATTCGGCCTTTACGGATTCCCCAAAGCGCACGCCTGCGCCTACGCGCTGCTCGCTTATCAGACCGCGTATCTGAAAGTGCACTACCCGGTAGAATTCATGGCCTCCATGCTCAGCTCCGAAGCTGGCAACACCGAAAAAGTGGTGAAGTACATCAACGAAGCGCGGGGCATGGGCATCCGCGTCCTTCCTCCGGACGTACACGAAAGCGGTTTGTACTTTACGCCTGTGGGCGATGACATCCGCTTCGGCCTGGCGGCAATCAAGAACGTCGGCGAGAACACCGCGAAAGCGATCTGCGAAGCGCGTAGCGTTCAGGGCCGTTTCCGCACGCTCCTCGAATTCAGCGAAGCCATCGAACCCAAGTTCTTGAATAAGCGCGTGCTGGAAAGCCTGGTCAAAGCGGGGGCTCTCGATTGCACCGGCGGTTCGCGCGGACGACTTTTCGCCGCGATCGACCAAGCGATTTCCCGTGGCCAGAAAAAACATCAGGAAAAAACCGTAGGGCAGGGCGGCCTGTTTCTCGCCGGACCAAACGCGTCGCACGACAGCCAGCCGTGGCAGGAAACCGAGCTTCCCGAAGCCGACGATTGGTCCGAAGAGCAGCAGCTCGCCGGAGAGTATTCCGTTCTCGGCTTTTACATTTCCGGCCACCCGCTCGATAAATATGCCGGCCGTCTGAAAGATTTGAACGCCGCCGAACTGGCCACGATGGAAAGCCGCAAGAACAATGAAGACATCGTCGTCGCCGGCATCATCGTGCAGATCCGCCCGATGCGTTCGCGGCGCGGCGCGCGCTGGGCCATCCTGACCCTGCAGGATCGCACCGGCGTGATCGAAGCCCTGGTTTTTCCCGAAGCGTTCGGCAAACTCGAATCCATCCTTAAATCCAATACGCCGCTGCTCGTGAAAGGCCGCGTCGCGGTCGAAGATGTCGGCACGCGCCTGATCGTGGCCGACGCTCGCTTGCTTGATCAGCTAGCGGATCGGCCTCCCAGCCTGCTGCGCGTGCGCATGGACCTGAGCACGGTGAATACGGGCGCGCTCGATCAGCTGAAAGAGTTGTTTTCCAGTCGTCCCGGTCGGTGTCGCGTGTCATTCGAACTGATCAAAGACGACGGGAGCGCCGCGACGCTCGATGCCGGCAGCGCGGTCCTCGCCGATCGCGAACTGGTCGAACGCGTACGCCAAATCTGCGGCACGGATTCAGTGGCGCTGGTGCAGTAGACCGCGCGCGATAAAATACAAGAGCTTGGCCAGCAATTGCGGCCAGGCCTGAGAAACCAATCTCCGAAGGCTTCAAGAGGGAAGAGAATTGAGCCATGGTGATCCAGTGAGTAAGCGCCAGATTCTCGCCGAGAAGCTGCGCAAACGCCGCGAGCGCAAAGAGCGCATGAAGAAATTTCGTGCGATCAAAAAAGCCCGGCGCGCCGCGCGCGATGCGGCGGCTGCAAAGCGCGCTGCTTCAAATCCTGCAAAGCCCGCTCTGTCGCACGAAAAACCAGCAACCGTCACCTTGAGAGCCGGGGTAAAGCCAGCAACAACCGTGAAGACGGTCGAGACGAAATCCGACCCTACCGCTGCTCCGACGCCCGGCGAAATGGATAAGCTGAAGCAGCGTGCCATTGATGCTCTCGAGCGCGACGTTGCGGACCTCAGCCGCCTCTCCGCGCCCAGTGGTGAACAATCCGACGAAATCGAACGCATTCGCAAGGAAGTCGATGAGCTGAAGCGCGAGTTCTACATTCATCTGGGCGCATGGCAGCGCCTGCTGCTCGCCCGCCATCCACAGCGCCCTTACACTGACGATTACCTTCGCCTGCTCTTCGAAAACTTTTCAGAAATCCACGGCGACCGTAATTTTGCTGATGATCCCGCGCTGATCACCGGTATGGCCAAATTCCACGGCCAGCCCGTGATGATCGTCGGCAGCCAGAAAGGCCGCGACACTAAACAGCGCCTCGCGCGCAATTTCGGGCAGGCCAAACCCGAAGGCTATCGCAAAGCTCTGCGCGCCATGCAGCTTGCCGCGAAATTCGGCCGGCCCATCATGGTCTTCGTGGACACGCCCGGCGCATATCCCGGCGTGGACGCGGAGGAGCGAGGCCAAGCCGAGGCCATCGCGCATAATTTGCGCGAGATGTCGCGCCTGCCTGTGCCCATCATCATTACGATTACCGGCGAAGGCGGTTCGGGCGGCGCCCTCGCGGTCGCCGTCGGCGATCGCGTGTACATGCTGGAAAACTCGGTGTATTCGGTGATCTCCCCAGAAGGCTGCGCTTCCATCATGTGGCGCGATTCCAGCAAAGCTGAAATCGCGGCCGAAGCTCTGAAAATCACCGCTCCAGATTTGCTCGAGATGAAACTGATCGATGAGATTGTCCCGGAGCCCGAAGGCGGCGCGCACTATGACCCTGCCGCCGCCGCGAAAATGCTCGATCCCTTTCTCACTCGTGCGCTCGACGAGCTCTCACGGCTCTCTCCGCGAGAGATTGTGGATCAACGCTACGAAAAATTCCGGCGCATGGGCCAGTTCTTCGCGTAGCGCAAAAGCTTTCGAATTCGGCTAGCAGCGCCGACCCACGTCCACTGACGGAGAAATCCGATGTTCTGCCAATATTGTGGAAACGCACTCGATGACGGCGCGCGATTCTGCAAATCCTGCGGCAACCCGGTATCTGCACCAGCGACTGCACCCCAGCCCGTCGCACCAGACCCCGTCGAGGTTCTCAGCAAACACGTCCACATTCTCGGTATCTTATGGTTGGTCTACAGCATTTTTCATATCGTGACGGCAGTTGCGATTCTCGCGTTCAGTTATTATTTTCTCCCCACGATGCAGGATGCCATGTCCCGCAGCCCAACGCCCTTTCCCTTCCCAATAGTTCAATTCTTGCATTTGATTTACGCGATCTCCGCCGTGTACGGAGTGGCGGTCGGAGTTTTGGGAATCTTTGCCGGTGAGGCACTGCTGCGGCGAAAGCCCGTTGGGCGCGCGCTGGCAGTCGTCGCGGGCTTCATTAGCGCGATCAACATTCCGCTCGGTACCGCGATTGGGGTCTACACTCTGATCCGACTGCTACCGCAAGATGCGGCTCGCGCATACAAGCGACTCGCGCGGACATCGTAATCGCGCGTTCGCCGCGCAACTTCGCTGGCCTGCCGATTTTTCGCGCGCTCCTTGACACCCCGCATCGCTTGTAGTCCCATTCGATAGTCGATCGTCGTAGTGGTGTCTGTCGTGATGTCCAAGGAGCTCTTCATGCGAAATCTTGGAATTTTGTGGGTTCTGTACGGTCTGCTGCGGCTTGTCGGCGCGCTCGGAGTCTTTCTTTATAGCGGCACGCTCACTCTCATGTGGGGCGCGTTGCTCACCCGCGTGCCCAACCCATTCACCTTGATGGACCTGTTCCACGGTTTTCTCATTTTCGCGATCATTCTCGGAATCGTCGCCGGCGTCGTGTCCATAATCGCCGGGCTGGGCTTGATCTCCAGTGGCACATCGGCCAGAAGTCTCGGCCTCGTCGCGGCCTTCTTCGGATTGACCAATGGGCCGCTGGGCATCGCGCTCGGCGCCTATACTCTGGTCGTCCTGGTCCCGGCAGGCGCGCGGAACTCCTAGCCCTTCGCTTCGCCGCATACGAAAAACTGGGCGGCGCCACTCCCGACCGCTGCCCCCAGGCCGAGCGCGTTCACTCCTTCCCGCGCCCCGCAAAGGCTTCGTAATACCTTCACCATTGGAGCATTGAACACGTCACGGCCGCGTTTCCATTGCCCTCGGTCCCGCGGTGCTTTAGTTTCGATAGCAGGGGATCGAATTCCAATGGCAGAGGCGAGCACACCTCTTATGGACGAAATTTTTCGGCCGTACGAAAAACTGGTTGAAATCACCATCCTCGGCAAGACGTTCTTGGTACCCGAAAGGAATTCGCTTCTGCGCGCATTCCAGTTCATCAGCCCGGAAACCATCCCCTATGGGCGCTTCTGCTGGAATCAGGAATGCCAGTACTGCAAAGTGAGCTGCCAGCTTTCCGACGACGACCAGGCGCGCCCCATCCTAAGCTGTAAATTTCTGGTGTCCGATGGCATGAATATTTCTGAGATGGCGCCTGAACTGGTGGGCTGTCTGCGGAGCAAGCTGGGCGCCGCGGCGCAAAACAATCCCAGCGTCCCCGGCGTGGACGCCGCGCCAGGAATCCCCAAGGCCGACAATAAAAATAGCAACGAAAACGACAAGCTCGGTCGTTAGTTCCCGCGAACGGCACAGCCTGCGGGCCCGGTCTTCCTCTGACTCCTCCACTTCCTTCGAAGCCAGACTCCACCGACCTTGCGCCGCAATCGTGCCGCGTGTCATTCTTGTCGTTTGCGTTTCACGCAACGGAGAATTCCTAATGCCACTTTGTGATGGATGCGGCGCGCAAGTTGACGAAGCGCACATCCGCCGCCGCATCGAGCGCCTGGAACTCGCCACACGCTTCCGCCCAATCCATATCCAGGTACTTTTCCTGGACGCCGCTCCACTGTCGGCGCCGGAAGACTATTTTTACCGCGCCTCGAGTTCGGTACCACGCTCCGTCGCGTCGCAGATGTTCTTCGAGGAAATCGCGAAATGCGCCGGCCACAAGGCCGTCGAGACTCTGCATGAAGACTCGGTTCTGGCGGAATTTCAACGCCGCGGCTTTTTCCTGGCGCACGCCGTCGAATGCCCCGTCGAATCGCCCGAGCAGCTGGCCGGCGCCGTATCGCGCCTCGCGCCGACCGTACTGTTGCGCGTGAATGCCTCGTACAAGCCGAAATTCGTCGCGCCCATCTCTCACGCTCTGCGACCTCTGATTCCGCTGTTTCAGCGCAACTCCTGGGGCGAACGCTTGATCCTGCACCACGGCGAACCTTTCCACGATCCTTTCCTCGATGACCCGCAGCGCCAAGCCGAACATGGCACCGCGCTCGGGGATCGTTTGTCGAAAGCCATCTCGGTTCACAACTGATCCACCGAGCAGCCGTTAGATCAGCGGCTACAAGAATTCGAATCTCGCGCCGCGATTTACGTGCAGCAAAAAGTTCCAAAAAGTTCACAAATTATTTGCGCCCGCCGCGCGCAATTCGAGCAACCTGCATCACAGCTTCGCCGTCCAAAGCAGCGGAGCTCCTCAGTGTTCAGGTGATGGGTGTTGACCTCGTGGGCTCAGACACGCTGGAAGTTCGCCGATAGCTCTCAAAACAAAAAATGCACGGTCCTGCATGCCCACGGGTGTGCCCATGCTCGTGTGCGTGCGGACCAATTCAAAAAATAACGGAGGCATTTGGAAATGCGAATCAAGATAGGTCTGCTGTTAGCGGCTCTGGCTCTGCTATCGCTGCCGGCGCTCGCTCAGGACGGCAACTCAGAAGTATCAGCGAACTTCACCGGAAACTTTCAGAAGCAAGCGGATGGTTTCGGTGTGATTGACACCGCCACCAATTCCGGCGGGTTCCTTGTAAACTATCGTTATCATTTCAATCGCTGGAGCGCGCTCGAAGCGAATTACGGCAACACGCTCTTTTCGCAAGTTTATAATTCCGGCACGGTCACGCAAGCGCGCGTTCAGGAAGCCAGTTTCGCCTACGTCTTCACTTTCGGGGTGGATCGCGAGGCCCGCTTCCATCCATTTCTCGAAGCCGGTACCGGCGCGTTGTTCTTTTCTCCTACCGTTGCCGGTTCCACCGGGCCCTCAGTAAACCAAAATCGTCCAGTGTTGCTCTACGGCGGTGGAGTCGCCTATAAAATCACCAAGCGTTTCAGCGTGCAGGGAGGATATCGCGGGCTCGTCTATACCGCCGCGGACTTCTCCGTTCCCACGCAAGTCACCAACGCTAAAACCAACATGGCCGAGCCCTATGTAGGCGTTTCGTTCCGCTTCTAACGTACGGTTTGCATCAACCACACCAGCTGCGGCGGTAGCCTGTGACGCGACGGGCAATCGCCGTGGCTGCACCGCTATAACAACGCCACGGGTTAGACTCTGGAACGCCAGGAATCACCTATCCGGCTTCAAAGTTGCTTGTGAATATGCGGCGACTGGCTCGGTATCATCGAGCGATCCAGCCGTCGCTCTCACAAGCTTGGGCGAAGCCATGCAAGTCGATGTGTCGAATAGCCTTGCGGCTGCATACACGCGTTATGTTAGAATTCCGTTGTTCCACTCAGGAGCACGATGGAGCGTTCACATGCATGCTCGGCATAAATTCCTCATTGGTTCGGGGATTATCGTCGCGACGCTGCTGGCGCTGGCCTACGTCGGCTTCACTCAAAGCAAGACTTATTACCACACGATTACGGAGCTTTCTACGTTGCAGGGCGCGTCGCTGCATCAACGCATGCGCGTCTCTGGCAATGTGCGCGCGGGTTCTATCGCACACGTGGACGGGCGCGTGGATTTTGTGCTGACCGAGCAGGGCAGGGATCTCCCGGTGAGTTACGTTGGCCGCGACCCTTTGCCGGACACGTTCAAAGATGGCGCGCAGGCCTTGGTAGAAGGCAAGATGCTGTCAGGCAATCATTTCGAGGCCGAACAGGTACAAGCCAAGTGCGCCTCCAAGTACGAAGCGGCGCCGATCAATGTTCCGGCTGCGCCGCAACCGGGGCAAACTTCGACAGGTGCCGGCGCGCGCCCTTCAGGGAATTAAGTCTCTCGGAAAACTGAGAAAGCACCGCGGGGGAATCCGTGGATATTTTAGGCTCATTTGCACTGCTGCTCGCTTTCTTGGCGGCGGTTTACGCGGTCTTAGCGGGAATTGCGGGCATCATTACGCGCCGCACGCTGCTCACGAAGAGTGCGCGCAATGCCGGCATGGCCGTCTTCGTTCTGGTGACCGTCGCCGTCGGCTGCCTGGAATATTTGTTCTTCACCAACGATTTTTCCATCGTCTACGTAGTCGAGCACAGCAATCGCGCGCTCCCCGCTTTTTATAAATTTGCCGCGCTGTGGGCCGGACAGGAAGGTTCGCTGCTTTTTTGGTCGTGGCTGCTTTCCATCTACGCGTTCCTCGTTTTGTTCCTGAATCGCAAGCGACATCCCGAACTGATGCCCTACGTCGGGGTGGTTCTCGCCGGCGTGCAGACTTTTTTCCTCACGCTGAATAATTTCGTGGCCACGCCCTTCCAAGTGCTTGCCGGACCCGACGGCGCAGGCGTGATGCATCTCTCGAAATTGTCTGAAGGCCACGGACTGACTCCGCTGCTGCAGTATCCGGAGATGGTGATTCATCCGCCGATGCTTTATCTCGGCTACACCGGTTTCTCGGTCCCGTTTGCATTCGCGCTCGCCGCGCTGCTCGGCCGCTATCCCGGCGAAAAATGGATTCACATCACCCGCCGCTGGACCATGATCGCCTGGTGCTTCCAGAGCATCGGCATCCTGCTCGGCGCGCACTGGGCCTACGCCATGCTCGGCTGGGGCGGCTACTGGGCGTGGGACCCGGTTGAAAATGCCTCGCTACTTCCGTGGATTACCGGCACCGCGTTTCTGCATTCCGTAATGATGCAGGAAAAGCGCGGCATGATGAAAATCTGGAACGTTTGGCTGGTCTTCACCACTTTCATGCTGTGCATCCTCGGGACGATGCTCACGCGCTCTGGCGTCGTGAGCTCGGTGCACGCCTTCGCGCAATCCTCCATCGGCAGTTGGTTCGTCGGATTCTTGATCATTACTTTCTTGGTCTGTTTTGCGGCCTACTGGAAGAATCGCGATTATTTGCGCAGCGACAATCAGCTCGACTCGCTCGTCTCCCGCGAATCCAGTTTCCTCTTCAACAATCTCATTCTCCTGGCTGCCTGCTTCGCGGTGTTGTGGGGCACGCTCTTCCCGGTGCTTTCGGAATGGGTGCAGGGAAGCAAAATCAGCGTCGGCGCGCCCTTCTTCAACAAGGTGAACGTCCCGATCGCGCTTTTCCTGCTGCTGCTCACCGGCGTCGGCCCGCTGCTCGCCTGGCGCAAGACATCTTTCGATGCCCTGAAGCGCAATTTCGCATGGCCCTTCGGCGGCGGCGTGCTTGCCGGAATCATCGGATTCATTTTCGGTTTCCGCGATATTTATTCGCTTCTGTGCTTGATCCTCGGCGTCTTCGTCACGCTCACGATCGCGTCCGAATTTTTCCGCGGCGCGCGCGTTATCTCCGCTCGCGATGGCACGAATTTTTTCACCGCCATGGGCGAGCTGACCATGCGCAACACCCGCCGCTACGGCGGTTACGTCATCCATTTCGGTATGGTGCTGGTTTTCATCGGCATCGCCGGCACGCCATTTAATAAAGACCTGCAGAAAGAAATGAGCGTCGGCGAATCGCTGGGCATTGGTCCATACACGATCTTGTGCCAGAATTTCGATCATCTGGACAACGCGAACTTCGAATCCGACCGCGCCACGCTGGAAGTTTTCAAGAACGGCAAGTCGGACATGATGTTGTTCCCCGAGCGTCGCTTATTCCACGCCAGCCAGGTAACTGAAACCATGGTTGCCATTCAATCCTCTCCGCTGCGCGATTTGTACGTCGTTTACGCCGGGCGCAGTCCCGAAAGCGGGAAGCCCGTGATCCACGCCTACCTGCTGCCGCTGATCAAATGGATCTGGTTCGGTGGAATCGTCGTAGTGCTCGGCACCGGTCTCGCGCTGTTGCCGAATCGACGCACTGCGCTGGTCCTGCGCCCGGCAACGGAAAGATCCTGGGCCGACGCGATAGCCGGAGCCACGCCAGCGATCGGCGCCGTCGCAAGACGAGTGGAAGGCCATGATTAATTTGCGCAACGGTTGTGGAGCGCCCCAAAATTCTCCGCGTCCTCTGCGGCCCCCCTCTGCGTCCTCCGCGTTAATCTTTGCCTTTCGCGCCATAGTGCTGGCCATAGTCTTAACGATGGCCAGCGCGTCGCCTGCGAGCGCACAAGATACTCCCCGCGCCAAAGCGCTCAGCAAACGCGTCCTCTGCATGTGCGGAGGCTGCGAAGATTCCGCCGGAATGTGCAACCACCCCGGCGGCACGTTCTCAGGCCCCTGCGAAACCGCCCGTGGCATGCAGAAAGATCTCGACGCGCGCGTAACCCGCAACGAATCCGACGACCAGATCCTTCAAGCCATGGTCGAACAATACGGGCCCACGGTCCTTGTCGAGCCGCCGAAAAAAGGTTTCGATCTGCTTGCCTGGATAATGCCGATCGCGGTGCCGCTGATCGCGCTGGTGCTCGTATGGGAAGTCGTGCGGCGCTGGCGCCACAAGGCAACGCTAGCGCCTGCGGGTGGCCCGCAAGTGAACGCCGAATTTCTCGCTCGCGCGCAACGCGAAGCCGGCAGGGAAGGAAGCGAGCACGATGAGTAGCGTTGACATCGCCGTAGCCTGCGCCTTGATCGGCGCCCTGGTGATCTATTTTATTTTCGGCGTGAAGCTCGACGCGTCCGACAATGCGCCGCATCGCACCAGACTCGATCAGCTGATGGAACGCCGCGACGCCATCTACGAAAATCTGCGCGATCTGCGCTTCGAATTTCGCGCCGGAAAATTTTCGGAACTCGACTACGAAGAAATCAAGCAGTCGCTGGAGGTAGAAGCCGCGCGCGTCCTCTCCGATATGGACCAGCTGACTGGCGGCGCTCCCACGCCCGCGACGCGCCAAACTTCCACCCGGCTGACCGCCGCAGAAAAGGTGCGCCAATCATGAATCACCGCTTCGCCCGTATTCACGCCAACCCTGCGATCGCCCGCGGCAGCAGCGTCGCAACGCTCGTGTTGCTGCTTCTCGCCATTGCAGCGGCCGCGACCAACGCAGCAGCCGGCACGCTCAACGGCACCGTAAAAAACGGCACCACCGGCCAAGTCGCCGCGGGCGCCGACGTGATCCTCATTCAGCTGCAAGGTGGCATGCAGCCCGTCGCCAACACCAAGACCGACGCGCAGGGCCAGTTCCACTTCGATAATCCGCAGCTCGGCACCGGTCCCATGCTCGTCCGCGTCGTCTACAAAGGCGTGAATTACCACGAGCCAATCACGCCAGGAAAAATGACCGCGACCATCGAAGTCTTCGAGCCGACGAGCGATCCCAAATCATTCAACGTCGCCAACCACGCCATCATCCTGCAGCCGAACGGCGCGGACCTGATGGTGGGCGAAGAATATATGATCGCCAATAAAACCCAGCCTCCGCTGGCGTTCTATCGCGCCGATGGCTCATTCGATTTCACACTTCCTGACGGAGCCGACTTTAACCAAGCCTCTGCGTGGGGCACGTCCGGCATGCCGGTGGTGCAAGGCACGATCGACAAGGGCAAGAACAAAATGGCGATCGCCTTTCCGTTCCGCCCCGGCGAAAGCGGCGTGCGCCTCTCCTACAAAGTTCCTTACGCAGGGAATCACGTGACCTTGCGCAACGTCTCGCAGTATTCCAGTGACCGACTGATCATCGCCGCGCCGCCCACGGTGCAAATTTCCGGCGCCGGAATCACCGCCGCTGGTCAGGATCAGGGATTCAACGTCTATATGCGCGACAACGTCGCGGCGAACGCGCCGGTCGAAATCAACGTTTCCGGAACCGCGCCGATGCCTTCCGCGTCGCAAGGTGGTGGCGGCGGGCCCGCTGGCGCAGCCAACGCAGCCCCGGGCGGAGACGATTCGCAAAATCCCTCTGTGAATTCGCGTGCCGATTCCGCGTCAGGCGACGCGGCGTCCGTGAGCGCTACGACAATTCCTGCGCGGCTCGACGGCCTGAAGTGGGTACTTACCGGCGGTTTCGTTTCGATCTTCATTCTCGGTTTCGCATACCTCTGGCTGCGGCCGCAACCCGCTGTCACGGCCGACGGCGCATGGACCACAGAAGCAGACGTTCCCACTCCGCGCCCGACGAAAAAGTCGGCCGCGCGTCCTGTGCAGCAAGCTGCAGCCTACGCATCAGCGGCGACGCCATCGTCCAGCGCGCCTTCCTCGCCGGAAGCTTCGCGCGCGCCCGTCGAAACCATCGCCGATGTTGACCAGCAAGTTCAAGGCAGCCTCGACGATCTCAAAAACAACATCTTCCGGCTCGAACTCCGCCGCCAGGCCGGCACCATCAACGAAGAGGACTACACCCGCGAACGTGCCCGCGTGGAAAAAGCGCTCCGCGACCTGGTGCGAGGCTAGGCGCAGCGCATTGCCTGTGCCAGCGACTGCCACGCGATCCTCATTTGCGACCATCGGCGTGTCGTTCCACAACGTCGAAAAGCGTTTCGGCTCGCTTGCCGCCTTGCGCAGCGTCTCCCTCGAAATCCGCGCCGGCGAATTCGTAGCGCTCCTGGGACCAAACGGCGCGGGGAAGACAACGCTGCTGCGCATGGCCGCCTTGCTGATGAATCCCACGCGCGGGTCCGTATTTTTCAGTACTGGCGCTGCATCAGAACCCGCGCAATCGCACCGCCAAGCAAGCGCATTCAGACCAAAGCGCGCCATCGGTCTGGTGGGGCATAGCACACTGCTCTACGACGAGCTGACCGCCACCGAAAACCTGACGCTGTTCGCCGATCTCTTCGGGCTAAGCGATATTGCCGGAACCGTTGCAGCCGCGCTGGAGGATTGCGGCCTTGCAAGCCGCGCTGGGAGCCTGGTGCGCACTTTCTCCCGCGGAATGCGCCAGCGCCTGGCCATCGCCCGCGCGCTTCTGCATCAGCCCAGCCTCATTCTGCTCGATGAGCCCGCCGCGGGACTCGACCGCCACGGCCTAGCGTGGTTCAGCGCGCGCCTCGCAAAACTAAAGACCGACGGCTGCACCGTGCTCATGAGCACGCACGCTCGCAACGAATCGCTGGACCTCGCCACACGCGCCGTCGCGCTCGCTGGCGGACGAGTTGACAACGATAGCGGCTCTGCAGGCGATCCGCGCGCATTGCTCGCAGCACTGCGGACGGAGCAGTAGCTTGACGACGGTTAGAGCGGCCGGAATCATTTTGGCCAAAGAACTCCGCCTCGAATTCCGCACGCGCGAACTCCTCACAGCCACGGTAATCTTCGCGCTCGTTGTCGTAGTGCTGTTCAGCTTCGCCTTCGACCCTACCGCCGCGGAATCCCGCCGCTACGGCCCGGGCCTGCTCTGGATCGCCTTTCTCTTTGCTGGCTCGCTGATGCTCAATCCATCGTTCGCGCGCGAGCAAAATAACGAAACACTCGACGCCCTGCGCATGGCGCCCATTTCCAGTTTCGCGATCCTGCTGGGGAAAATTCTCGCCAATTTCATTTTCATGTCGCTCGCCGAGCTGGTCCTCGTCCCGGTCTTCGCGGTCCTCTACAATCTTTCGCTCGCAGGCATCGTCTGGCGCCTGATTCTCGTCCTGGTCCTCGGCACGCTCGGCCTCACGGTCACGGGCACGGTATTTTCGGCGGTTTCCGCGCACGCCCGCATGCGCGAACTGCTGCTGCCGCTGCTGCTATTGCCGCTGCTGACGCCGCTGCTGATCGCCGCGGTGGAATCCACGGCCTCGCTGTTCGCTGAGCAGCCGGCCCTCGACCGCACGTGGCTCGCGTTCCTGGCTGGATTTGATATTGTGTTTCTGACGGCTTCCTGGCTTTTGTGCGATCATCTTTTGGCGGAATAAATCGGAACCAGTGGTGCGCTGCAGCGAAGTTCTGCGCCCGCATTTATAAGAAGTAACAAGGAAAAGGCCGCGACAAATGAAGGCTCGATTCGCCATCACCGCGCTGGTCGCCCTGCTGATTTTCTTCGCAGGCTACGCCGCGCTATTCATCGCGCCCGATGAAGCGACCATGCACGCCATCCAGCGCATCTTTTATTTCCATGTCGCCAGCTGGAACGCCATGTTCTGCGCCTTCTTCGTCGCGTTCTACGCCAGCGTCGCCTATCTCGTCAGCGGCAAACGCAAGTGGGACGCTCTGGCAGTCTCGGGTGTGGAAGTCGGCGTCATCTGCTGCACCATCGGCCTGATCACCGGCCCACTCTGGGCGCGTCCCGTCTGGGGAATCTGGTGGACCTGGGACGCTAAGCTCACATCCACCTTCATCCTTTGGCTGCTGTTCATCGCCTACTTACTGCTGCGCGGCCTGGTCGAAGATCCCGAAAAGAAAGCCTCTCTATCCGCGATCTTCGCAATTTTCGCGTCGCTCGATATTCCGCTGGTCTATCTCGCGAACCGGCTGTGGCGCACGCAGCATCCTCAACCTGTGATCGCGGGTGGCCAAGGCTCGGGCCTCGACCCCACCATGAGCAAAGTTCTGCTGCTTTGCCTCTTTGCCATATTTTGCGTGATGATATTGGTGCTGATCGATCGCTACCGGCTGGAGCTGCTGCGCAACGAAGCCGCTGAGCTGAAATTCGAAATCGAATCGCGCGGATTGGACGCGTCAGACGGCGCAAGGGCTCCGGCGCTGCAAAAAGGTGGACAATGAAGAACTTCGAATTTCTGTTTGCGGCGTGGATGGTCGTCTGGGCCGTCTTTTTCGTCTATGAGCTCAGCGTCGCGCGCCGCGTCACGCAGGTGCGCGAAGAAATCGAACGGTTGAAGCAGCAATTGCAGCAACGCTAGAAGAATTGGCGAGCGGTGCGCGAGGTAAACGATGAGTGGGCCCAAAAAGATCGCGGTAGTGCTGTTCCAACTCGGCGGCCCCGATAGCCAGGTTGCGGTCGAGCCGTTTCTCTATAATCTTTTCTGCGATCCGGACATCATCAATTTTCCCGGCGCCTTCCTCGCGCGCAAAGCCATCGCCAAGCTGATTTCCACCACGCGCTCCAAAGTCGTCGGCCAGCATTACATGGAAATCGGCGGCGGCTCGCCGATTCGCCGCCTTACCGAGCAGCAAGCCCGCGCTCTGGAAGCCGCTCTGCGCCCGCACATTTCGGCCCGCACGATTGTCGCGATGCGCTACTGGCACCCCAACACCGCCGAGGCCGTCGCCGCACTCAATCGCGAGCCCTACGACGAACTAGTTCTGCTCCCGCTATATCCACACTATTCTTTTGCGACCACTCGAAGCAGCCTCAACGAATGGAATCGCCAGTACAAACCAACCACACCCGTAAAAATCATCGACCACTTTTACGATCATCCCGACTACATTGCCGCGCTCGTCGAGCGCATCAACAGCGTTCTCGCAGATCTAAAACAACCCGACGACGTCCATCTGGTATTTAGCGCTCACGGATTGCCGCTCGCGCTGGTGGAGAAGGGCGATCCTTACCCAAAGCAAATCGAAGAAACCGTGCAAATGGTTCGCGAACTGGGCGCGTGGCCCAATCCGCACGTCCTCTGCTACCAGAGCCGGGTCGGCCCGCAGAAATGGCTGCAACCGTCGCTCACCACCACGATCGAACAAATGGCACACAGCGGAATCAAACGCATGCTGGTGATTCCCATCGCGTTCTTGACCGAACACATTGAAACCCTGCACGAAATCAATATCGAAGCTCGCGAAGAGGCGGAAAAGCTGGGTGTAACCGAATTCCGCATGATGCCCGCGCTCAACGATTCGCCGCTTCTCATCCGCGCCCTCGCCGACCTCGTGCTGCGCTCGGTCGGCATGCGCAGCGGCGTCGCGTCTATAGCAAGCTGACCCCTCGGCGGCCCAATCCGCTGCCGCGTGCCGTAAAAACCGCGCGAAAAATTTTACTTGAGAAACTCTTGACACGGCCATCCGCAAATCATATAACCCTCTGTTGATTGGCAGCCCTTAATACGGGAATTCTCGACTCATAGATTTTCGTCAGTGGTACCAGCAGCATACGGGCCTATGGCAGAAATTCCGGAAGGGAAGTCGGGTCAAGCCGCACCGTCGCCTGTCGCGTCGGGAGCGGTCGCATCCCAATCGCCGGAAGGGCAAGCTGCGGCGAAAGCCATCAACACTGGCCGCCGTAGAATTGTCTGGGCGCTCATTTGGGGGTATCTCGGCGTTAACTTCCTGATGTTCCTCCGCTTTTTCTTCCCGCGCGCGCTCTACGAACCCAACACCGTCTTCAATATCGGCTTCCCGGCGGATTTCAGCCTGGGTATTGACCAGCGTTATCTGATGACCAACCGCGTCTGGGTCGTGCGCGAACCCGATCGCCTGTTCGTGATCTACGCGCGCTGCACGCACCTCGGCTGCACGCCCGAATGGAAGCCCGCGGAAAACAAGTTCAAATGCCCCTGCCATGGAAGCGGTTACGACAGTGAAGGTGTGAATTTCGAAGGTCCCGCGCCACGTCCGATGGACCGCGCGAATGTGTCGCTCGACCCCACCGGAAAAATTTCCGTGGATACCAGCCGGCTCTACGTGGACGATCCACGCGCCGGCGTCAATCATTTCAACGACCCGGGAGCTTTCCTGAACGTATAAAACGCAACAAACGCGCCGCGATTGATTTTCATGCGGCAAGAGCAGCGAGCAACACAGGCCACGTAGATATCGGTTCGGAAGGGGTTACACCGAATGCCTGAAGAAAACGGCGGCGGCAAAGAAAAAACCAGCGTCCTGGAAAAAGTGCAGGCCGACGCTGCCGCGCTGCGCGAGACGCTGAAAGAAAAGGCCAAGCAACAGGCCGACGGGCTGAAAGAGCCGGAGAAGACCCAGCTCTATCGCTCCATGTTTCGCGTCAAGCACGATGACGAGCCGCGCAATCGCGCCCTCAGCGTCCTCTCCAACGTTTTCTTTCACCTGCATCCCGCCAAAGTCAATCGCGACGCCACCAAGTACAATTTCACCTGGGGCATGGGGGGCATCACTTTCTACCTTTTCATCGTCCTCACTTTCACCGGCGTCTTGCTGATGTTTTATTACCATCCGACGAAAGTGCAGGCCTTCCGCGACATTCTTTACCTCGAGAACGACGTCCCCTTCGGCAAGCTCCTGCGCAACATGCATCGCTGGGCCGCGCACTTGATGATCATCGCTGTCTGGCTGCACATGTTCCGCGTCTTCATGACTGGCTCCTACAAGCGCCCGCGCGAATTCAATTGGTGCGTCGGCGTGCTGCTGATGGTCTTGACGATGCTTCTCAGCTTCACCGGATATTTGCTTCCGGATGATCAGCTCGGATTCTGGGCCGTCACGGTCGGCACGAACATGGCCCGCGCCACGCCGTTCTTAGGACACGAAGGCCCGCTCGGCGGCTTGCTCGGCATGACGCCCTACAACGACGTCCGCTTCGCCCTGCTCGGCGGCTCCATCGTGGACGCAAACGCATTGCTGCGCGCCTACATCTGGCACTGCATCGCGATCCCGTTGATCGTTTCCATATTCCTGGGCGTGCATTTCTGGCGCGTGCGCAAAGACGGCGGCATCTCCGGCCCCGCGCCAGTGATGCTAGAGAGTGAAATCAAAGAAGAACGCAATCCGCGGCCGGTCGTCCTGCGGCCGAGCGGTATGAGTCAGCACGAGAAGTGACGTCGTAGCGCCGGCGTCTCGCCGGCCTTTTGCAGTCGAATTTGTTTTTGAATTGGTAAGGGCGCTGCTTGCTGCGCCCGCCTACTTTCGCTTTTTAGGCGGGCGTTCTTGACTTTGAAGTCGCCATTGTTTCGGTTTTCGTGCTCGTAGGAGCGTAACGGATGGACTGGCATCAGCTCTGGGAAATCGCCTCGGCGCCGGACAACGTGCCCATCGTGGCCATGTTGTTCCTGATCCCGTTCTATCTCTGGTACGCGCTGAAGCAAGGCATCGAAAACGACAAGCTAATCGCCATCCTGGAATCCGACGCCAACCTGGCCAAAACCAAATACCGCAAAACGCAGGAATGGGATCCCAAGTGGGAGCGCGAAGTTCACACCTGGCCCTACCTGATGCGCATGGAATTTCTCGTCGCGATCATCGTCACCGTGCTGCTAATGGTGTGGTCGCTCACGCTCAACGCGCCGCTCGAAGAGCCCGCCAATCCCAACGTCACCATGAATCCTGCGAAAGCCCCGTGGTATTTCCTGGGCCTGCAGGAAATGCTGGTCTATTTCGATCCGTGGATCGCCGGCGTCGTGATGCCCACGCTGGTAATCGTCGGCCTGATGGTTATCCCTTACATTGACGCGAACCCGCTCGGCAACGGCTACTACACGTACAAGCAGCGCCGCTTCTCCATTTGGACTTTCATGTTCGGCTTCGTCGGCCTGTGGGTGCTGATGATCGTCATCGGCACCTTCATCCGCGGCCCGGGATGGATGTGGTTCTGGCCGGGCAAAACTTGGGACGCTGAACGCGTGGACTACGCGGTGAATCGAAACCTCGATCAGGTTTTCGGCATCGACGGATCGTGGTTCGCCGCCATCTTTCACACCACGAAAGATCAAGGTGCCATCTGGGCGCGCGTCGTGTTCGGAATTTTCCCGCTCATCGCGTTCTTCATCGCCTCCGCGATCCTGGTCCACTGGATCTGCATGCGCACCGAATTCAGCCGCAAGATTTATCAGCGCATGAGCCTCGTGCAGCTCGTCACCATGTACACGTTTCTGATTCTGATGTTTTCGTTGCCGTTGAAAATTTTGCTGCGCCTGGTTTTCACAATTAAATACGTCTGGGTGACGCCATGGTTCAGCATATGAGAATCATGCCCCAACAGGGATCTGTAGGGGCGGGTCCAAGACCCACCCCTACAACTGCAACCAGCACAGTCGCGCAGAATTTGGCCGGGGAAAATGTGCCACCCGCGCAGGAGGCCCTTGGTGCCTGATCGTTCTCCAGAAGTCGGCCCCGACGATCCGATCAAGAGCCGTTCCTTCGCTTTTCCGCTATTGATCGCGTCGCTTCTGCTGATGCTGACGGTAGCCTGGTCCTTCTACGTCGAATTCTACGGCCTGCAACCCTGGCGCGAATATCAAAGTCGCTTCGCCAAAGCCTATTCCACATACCTTGCGAAGTCAGTCAAAGACCAAAAGAAAAATGAAGACGCGGTGTATGCCTCCGCCGACTATAAGGCGCTGCTGGCAAAAGTAGACGCGGCCGAAAAAGCCGCCAAAGTCCAAGACGACCAGATCGCCAAGCAAATCGCGCTCCTCGACGACCAGCGCGCCGCTCTCGGTGACGCTTTCAAGGACGCCCGCGGCAAAATCGGCTCGCTCGTTTATCAATACGAGGTCACTCCGGCTTCAGACAAGTCCGCCAAGGCAGCGCGCAAAAAGGAGCTGGAAGACGCCGAAACGGGGAAGAGCATTACCTGGAAAGTGGATTGGCCTCTCGGCGAGGGCAAAATCCAGAAAGACAAGCCCTTCACCGGCAACGAACTCAACGACGTTTTCACCGGCATTATCGCCCAACGTGCCGCACTCGTCGGCCAGCGCGGCGATGTGGACAAACCAGCGAAAGAGGCTCGCGACGCGCTAAACCAATACGCCTCCGAACATTTGCCCGGGCTCAGCTCCACGTCGCTCGAACTTCTGCAACACTCCATGCGCGATTTTGATGAGCGCATCATTCAGATCAACGTAAATCCCCCAGGCGCGTCCCTAAACAATCTCGGCGGCGCAGGCCTCGTGGATCGCTGTCAGTCCTGCCACGTCGGCACGGAGACGCGTTACGTTCCGCCGCAGGTCACGCTCACTAAAGCCGATCTCGGCTTGGCCAAGAGCAACGACGCGCCCTACACCAGCCATCCTGACCTGGCGCTTCTGGAATGGCATCCGCTGGAAAAATTCGGCTGCTCGCCCTGTCACGGCGGCAACGGTCGCGCCGTCAATTCTGTCGAACGCGGGCACGGCCGCTACGAGCACTGGCTCTATCCACTCTACTATCCCGAAAACTACAATGCCGGCTGTCAGCAGTGCCATTCCGCGGACATGGTCACCGAACACGCGCCGGTCCTGAACGAAGGCAAACAGCTCTATCGGCAGAAGGGCTGCATCGGCTGCCACCGCTTCCAGGGCTTCGATAATCAAGACGAACAGCTCGTAAATGCGCGCCAGCAAATCCTCTCGCTCGCGAAATCCAAATCCGACGACTTGCTCGAAATTCCTCGACTGCAAAAACAGGGCGACACCGCCGCCAGTAACGCCGCCGCTGAAGCCTTCTACGCGCAAGCGACCAATCTCACCGTGGACATCTCGCGCATGGATGCCACCTCCGAATCACTCGAGCAACGGAGCCACGATCTTCTACAAGAAATAAAGAAAGTCGGCCCGGACTTGAAGGAAGCGCGCCAGAAACTGCGCAAGGAATGGATCCCGTACTGGATCGGCCATACCACCGAATTTCGTCCGACCACGAAAATGCCGCAGTTCCGCATCTCGCAAGACGAGATCCAGGCTATCTCCGCATTTATCTGGCAGGATTCGCTGCCGGGTCCAGCGCTAGAAAAGCAAGCTCCCGGAAACTCAGCGCACGGCAAGGAACTGCTCGACGAGCGCGGCTGCCTCGCCTGTCACGCGATCGGGGAGGGCGCGAACGCAGTAGGCGGCACGTTCGCGGCCAACCTGAGCCGCATCGGCGAAAAAGAAAATTACGATTATCTGGTCCGCTGGGTTCACAATCCGCGCCAGCGCACCCGCCCCTACTGCCCCTACGAGAAGAAAGATCTGGGCCCGGAAGATTACGCCAAGCATAATCTCCCGTACGTTTTCGATCTCGATCACTCGCGCTGCCCCAACGATGGTCACGAACTTCTCGTTCAGCAGCCAACCATCATGCCCAGTTTGCGCCTCTCTGACGCAGACTCGCGCGACATCGCCAGCTACCTGATCACGCAGAAGCATGCCGATGCCACTTACGCCGCCGCCGATTATATGGACGATCCGCAAATGGCCGCGAAAGGTAAGGACCTCGTCCGCCACTACGGCTGCGCCGGATGCCACGAAATCAGCGGCCTGGAAGACGAAGGCCGCATCGGCACCGAGCTGACGAATGAAGGCAGCAAGCCAATCGAGCGCCTCGATTTCGCGCTCTGGACCGAAGACGCCAAGCGCGGCGAGCAACCGGATGGCAAGCCTTACCTGCGCGACGGCAAACAAATGCCGTGGTTCGATCCCAAGGGATTCTTTGAGCACAAACTCGAAAACCCCGCGATCTACGACCAGGGAAAATATCACGCGAATCCGATGGACGCCCTGCGCATGCCCAAGCCCAACCTGCAATCGCAGGATGAAGTGCAGGCGCTGGTCACCATGCTGCTCGGCAGCACCGATCCCACTCTGCCTCCGGAATATATGTACAAACCCGCCGATCGCAGGAAGTACATTCAAGACGGCTGGTGGATCGTCACCAAATATAATTGCATCGGCTGCCATCAGATTGACGTCGGCCAGAAATCCGTGCTGCAAACCCTGCCGATGTATCAAGGTGACCTCAAAGGCAACTTGCCTCCGGTGCTTACCACCGAAGGCGCGCGCGTCAACCCCGAATGGCTGCGCGGATTCCTCGCGAATCCAGCGCTCAGCACCACGGACACGAATCGCAACGGCGTGCGGCAATATCTGCAGGTGCGCATGCCCACGTTCTCGCTTTCGAACGATGAAATACGCAAGCTCACTCTATTTTTCGAAGCCATGTCCGCTCAGCCCGATCCGTTTATACCGCCGAAGGTCGAGCCGCTCAGCGATGCCGAGCGCGCCATGGCTCGCGGCCTGTTCACCAGCCCCGCCGCGCCTTGCCTGAAGTGCCATATGACCGGCAACGAAGCGCACGATAAAAACGCCTCCGCACCGAATTTCCTGCTCGCGCACGAGCGCCTGCAACCGGCCTGGACCGCCCGCTGGATCACCGATCCCGCGAAAATTATTCCCGGCACGGCGATGCCGTCAGGGCTGTTCCGCAAGGACGGCGACGTCTGGGTGTTCGCCGGTCCAACGCCCGGTGCCATGCAGCAATATCACGGCGATCAAGCCGATCTGTTGGTGCGTTACATGTTTACGCTGACGCCCCAGGAGCAAGCAGCCTTATTAGGCCGCACGCCATCAGCCGGAGCAACAGGGAAGTCCTCCGGCGGAAAGTAATTGTTAGCGCCGGCCTTTTTTTTTCGGATTGCAGTTGGTAGCGGCGCCGCTTGCTGCGCCCGAGCTTGCCGGCGAGAAAGCGTGACCGAGGTCGGTAGTTGCCGTTGAATTTGTAGCGGCCGCCTGCTTTTGTAGGCGGGCGCCTTTGACGTGCCGTTCGCATCGCGCCAGAAATCGCGCACCACCGGTCGCAGATCTTGTTAGAATACGCAGTTCTGCCAAGGAGGAATTTTTCAACATGAGCAACAGATGTTTTCATCTTGCCCTAACCGCCATCCTGGTCCTCGCCATCGCCGGATGCGGCAGTAAAGAAAGCACAACCACCGAGGGGCCCGCATCCCCCGCCGCGCCTGCCGGAAAAACGGTGGACGCAACGACGACAGGCTCCGTCGCCGGAAAAGTAACTCTGGACGGCAAGGCCGCTCCTGAAAAACCGATCAACATGAGCGCCGAGCCCTATTGCCAGAAAGCGAATTCAGGTCCCGTGGTGCCGCCCACGGTCGTAACGGACGATAAAGGGGACCTCGGCAACGTGGTGATCTTCGTGAAAGACGGCTTGGGCGATTACGTCTTTACTACGCCGACGGATGCCGTGCCGCTGGCGCAAAAGGGCTGCATGTACTCCCCGCATATCATCGCCGTGATGGCCGGACAAACCTTTGAAGTCAAGAACGATGACCAGACCACCCACAACATTCACCCGATGCCGAAAGACAATCGCGAATGGAACAAGTCGCAAGCTCCCGGCACATCTCCCATTGACGATTCCTTCGCGCGTCCCGAACTCGCCATCCCGGTGAAGTGCAACGTCCATCCCTGGATGAAGAGCTACATCTTTGTTTTCAAGAATCCCTACTACGCCATCACCGGGAAAGACGGCTCGTTCGAGCTAAAGAACTTGCCTCCGGGGACTTACACCATCGAAGCGTGGCAGGAGAAATACGGCACACAGGACCAGACCGTAACCATCGGCCCGAAGGAATCAAAGACCATCGATTTTAAATTCAACGCCGCCGCACCAGCAGCGCCACCAGCGGACTAGTCCGAGCATCAAACGCAGTGGGGGCGGGTCTGAGACCCGCCCCTACGCAACGCTCAGCCGCGCGCCGGGCGCATGAATTACAGCTCTAAATGTGTTAGGTTACTTTTCTAAAAAATATGCCAGCCATCACCAAGAACGAATCAGCAATCACACCAGGCCTCCACCGCTTCGCCTTCGCCACCTCCGCCTGTACCGTCCTGCTACTAATGGCCGGCGCCTTGGTGACCAGCAACGACGCGGCCGACTCGGTCCCCGACTGGCCCCTGGCCTACGGAAAAATCATTCCGCCGCTGGTAGGCGGCATCCGCTACGAATACGCGCATCGCCTCATGGCCGGCACGGTCGCAATCCTCACCCTGGTCCTAGCGATCCTGCTAGCCCGTACCAGCTCGCGTTTCCTCCGCAACCTAGGGTTCACCGCATTAATCCTGGTAATCGCCCAAGCAGTCCTGGGCGGCCTGCGGGTGAAATTCCACGATCCGGCGCTCACCGCCACTATTCACGCGATCGTTGCCCAAATTTTCTTCGTCACAGTAGTCAGCCTCAGCCTCTTCACCAGCCAATGGTGGAATAGCAATCCAACAAAACTCGACGACCCAGCCTCGCCACCGCTGCGCACGCTCTCCGCCGTCACCGCAGCCGGCATATTCGTGCAATTAATTTTGGGCGCAGGCTTCCGTCATGGCGCCTTTCAAATCCTCCCGCATATCGTCGGCGCATTCGTCGTGCTATTTCTCGCGATCTGGACCAGCCGTACCGTCCGCGTCCGCTTCGGCGCCGTAAAACAGCTCCGCCGCTGGGGCATCCTGCTGACGTCCTTCATCGGCACGCAATTCCTGCTGGGACTCGCGGCGTACTGGGCGGTCGTCCAGGAGATCCAAGCCCAGCAGCCCACCACGACCTACGTGATCCTCACGGTCGCGCACGTTCTCGTAGGGGCGCTCACGCTCGCCGCAAGCGTCGTCCTGGCGCTTTCCGCTTTCCGCGTCATTCGTAACGATGCTACAGTCTCAGCAGCCACCGCGGCTGCCGGTTCGCCCGCCACGGGCTCCAGGACAGAAGGCTCGCGAGCATGAGAACCGTCAGCAATATCATGCGCACGTCGGACACTACCTCATGAGCAACGGCCGCGCCGAAGCCATCACCGCGTACGAGAAACCGTGGGCGTATGTCGTCCTGACCAAGCCGGACGTCACCTTCCTGGTCGTCATCACCACCGTCGCCGGCTTTTACCTAGGCTCCAGCGGCTCCATGGAATGGGCGCGCCTGATGAATACACTCTGCGGCACCCTGCTCGTTGCAGGCGGCACCGCCGCTCTGAATCAGTACGTCGAGCGCCACATGGACTCCATAATGCGCCGCACCGCATCGCGCCCGCTGCCCCTCGGAATTTTGCAGCCGCGTGAAGTCCTGCTCTTCGGCGTCGCGACCATCGTCGCAGGCACGATCTGGCTGGCGCTCGCCGTGAACGGCCTCGCGGCTTTTATAGCGCTTGCCACCAGCGTCTCGTATCTCGGCGCTTACACGCCGCTGAAGACGCGTACCACGCTCGCCACCGCCGTAGGCGCTATTCCTGGCGCCCTGCCGCCGCTGATCGGCTGGGCCGCCGCGCGCGGCTCGCTCTCAGCCGGGGCCTGGATCCTCTTCGCGATTCTATTTTTCTGGCAATTCCCGCACTTCATGGCCATCGCCTGGATGTACCGCGAAGATTACGGCCGCGCCGGCATCCTGATGCTCCCGGTAGTTGACCGCTCGGGTGATCGCACGTTCCGCCTCATCATCGTTACTGCCGCGATCCTGATTCCGGTCAGCCTGCTGCCCGCGGTGCTGGGCATGGCAGGCATCAATTATTTCTACGGCGCTCTCATCTTGGGATTGCTTCTGCTGCTGGTCTCCTACTGGGCTAGCCGCGTGCGCACAAACCTTCGCGCGAAGTGGCTGATGCACGCCACCGTCGCGCATATTCCGCTGCTACTCGGCTGGATGATTCTGGACAAAGTCTCGCGATGACCGCAGCGGCCACAGCTGGAGGCCTGTACATGACGTCCAAAGCGCACCGTATTGAAATAGGTGCACTCTGTAGCGTGGCAATCCTGATCTGTCTCTGGGGAATCGTCTGGGACATCACCAGCGGCCTGCTCACCAGCGGCATTGACGGCATTATGCTGCTGCTCATCGCGCTGATGATTGGCGGCATTTTCAGCCTGATGTTCGCGCACATGCTCTGGCAGGCCGGGCTGATCCCGTTCTTGAAGCCCGCACCTGCAGCCGCGCCACCAGCAAAAGCCGCAGCCGCACCCGCGAAGCCTGCAGCAACTGCCGCTACACCCGCCGTAACGGGGGCACCGCCGAAGCCTCCCGTCGCTGCACCAGCCGGATCAGCAAACACTCCGGCGGCAGCTCCGGCCACACCAGCGTCAGCGCCAAAACCAGCACCAGCCGCGCCGCCCAAGCCCGCCGAGCCCACCACAAAATGATTTCCGGCGCAGCCCGGCTCAGTCGCAGCAGCAAATGAATTCATCAGCTCCAACTTCTGCTCACACAGACGCTGCCAAGCCGCCGAAATCCTTCGGTGGCCGCTGGGCGCTGGGCGTCGTGGTGCTCACTCTCTCCTTTGTCGTCATGCCGTTTTTGTTCTGGAATGCCACCTGGTTCGGCCGCCCCATCACCGACGCGCAAATCTCAAAAGCCTTAGCCGACCGCTCCCACCCGCGCGAAATCCAGCACGTCCTCTCGCAATTCGAAACTCGCATCGAACGCGGCGACACCTCCGTCCGCAAGTGGTATCCGCAAATGGTCGCTCTCTCGAAGGATCCGATTGACGAGATCCGCGTCACCGACGCCTGGGTGATGGGACAGGACAACACCTCGCCCGAGTTTCACCAAGCCTTGCTGCCTATGCTGAACGATCCCAATCCCATGGTTCAACGCAACGCCGCCCTCTCGCTAGTCCGCTTTCAAGACGATTCCGGCCACGCACAGATCGTCTCCATGCTCCAACCGTACATAATGAACTCGCCGCAATCAGGCGTGCTAGCCACGCGCCTCAAACCCGGTGACATCGTGAATCCCGGTACGCTGGTAGCTCACATCGAAGCCGCGGGCAATGGTGGATCAGCAGGGAGGGGCGATGAAGTCCGCGCCAAGGTCCCCGGCACAGTAGACCACTGGCTGGTGAAAGACGGCGCCGCGGTTTCCGTGGGCGAGCCGATTCTATCGCTAGCCCCCAACGAAAGCATGGCCTGGGAAGCCCTGCGCGCCCTGTTCCTCATGGGTCGCCAAGAAGATTTATCCTACGTAAACGCCTTCACCCGCGGCGCGG
>Ga0116105_1000008_pt1 | contig 96776 bp, 86 predicted proteins | sample June2015DPH_6_20_FD_89716 | JGI IMG/M metagenome (GOLD analysis project Ga0116105, IMG submission 89716) | Peatland microbial communities from SPRUCE experiment site at the Marcell Experimental Forest, Minnesota, USA - June2015DPH_6_10 | ecosystem: Environmental > Terrestrial > Soil > Wetlands >... | reverse complement strand
TGGCATTGACGAAACGACGTCTAACCTCCGCCCACGAAGTGCACGATCTCGAAGCTGTCGTTCGGCTGTACCTGAGTCTGGTTCCAATCCGCCCGCGGCAAAATATTCAGATTGCGCTCGATGGCCACACGATCGCGCGGCATTCCCAGATGTTCGAGTAAGACTGAAACCGCGATGCCGTCCGGGACCTCGCGGCGCTCGCCATTGATGGTCACCGTCATTGCGCCGCGCCTGCCGCTGGATTCTTCGCGCGCGTTCTCATCGCAAAACGAATCTCATCTTTCCACGCGTCCGCCTGCGCCTGTATAACGAGCGCCAAATCACCTTTGCCGAGAGGCGGCAGAGGGAAATGAATCCGCACGCGGCCTTGCTCGTCGCTCGTGCCGGTATGGGTGCCGTGATCGAGCGCTCCTTCGATCACTGCTTTCACGGCGGCGCCGACCTGCGGCTGGCGATCGGACTTTCGCGAAACTTCCAGCTCCAGCGAAACTTTCCCCGCCGATAGCCACGATCCAGGATTCAGCAGTTGCACTTGTATGCCGCTGGGTCGGCTGGCCTGCGTCGCTGCTTCCGCCGAAGCAATTTCCGCGTCCAAAGCGCCGGACCGAATCGCCTCGATCACCGCGCGATGCTGCTCCTCTACACGGCGGCGCAGCTCTTCGGCGGTGAAAGGTACATCGTCGGAGGCTTGTTCGTAGTTTGAGGCGCGCCGGTGCAGGATGCGTCCGCTTTGGTACACGACTGTATCAATGATGGGACGATGCGGCCCGCGATCTTCGGTCTGCACGTGGAAGACGTGGTCCCCCACTTTGACGTCCGTATTGAAGCCAGAGCTCATCGCGTTTGCTTCCCCGCGCTCGCCACGCACCCGGACGGAACAAAAGAAATTCGAAGTAATACAGAGTTCATTTGACCGGCTGCTCTCGGGTCGTTATTATAACAGCGCCACGAAAATGAACAGCAACTACCTCGACTTCTACGGCCCGTTGTTGCTGATGTTTATACTCTCCGCCGGATTGGCCGGGGCGCTGGTGATCGCGTCCGCGATCATAGGCAAACACAAGCGCTCGCGCGAAAAAGACGAGCCGTATGAATGTGGAATACGCGCCACCGGCGACGCCCGCCAGCCCATCTCCGTGCAATTCTACATGGTAGGATTGCTCTTCATTTTGTTCGACATTGAAGCAATTTTCCTGTACCCGTGGGCGCTGATTTACGGAGATCTGAAAGTCTTCGGCTTTGTGGAGATGCTGCTTTACATTATAATTCTGCTGGCCGGTTATATATACCTCTGGAAGAAGGGCGCGCTCGACTGGAGTCACTAATCCGCCGCCCTCGGAAGCCGAACTCATAATGGAACCCCAGGATATCGACAAACATCCAGTAGTCCATAAACTCAGAGAGTGGAGCGCCCCAGCGGTCGCCGAAGTGCTGGAATTTCGCGGCGAGATCACCGTGGTGGTGCCACGCGAACACCTCTTGCGCGTCGCAGAGTATCTTGCGACGGAGCCTTCCCTGCGTTTTTCGTTTCTTTCAGACATCACGCCGGTGGACCGCTTCCCCATCGAGCCGCGCTTTGAACTGAACTATCACCTGGTTTCGCTGGATCGCCGCGAGAGGCTGCGCCTGAAAGTGAAATTAACCGGTGGCGATTGCACGGTGCATTCCGTCGCCGCAGTCTGGCCTACGGCAAACTGGCACGAGCGCGAAAGTTACGACCTGTTCGGCATTCGCTTTGAGGGCCATCCAGACCTGCGACGCATTTTGATGCCGGATGATTGGGAAGGCTACCCGCTGCGCAAGGACTATCCTACCGAGGGTTACCGATGACCACCACGATCGAAACACCGATCGGCGCTGCGGAGACGATGGTCCTGAACATGGGGCCGCAGCACCCCTCGACGCACGGAGTTCTGCGCGTGCTGCTTGAGCTGAACGGCGAAATCGTAGTGAAGGCCGAGCCAATCATCGGCTATCTGCACACCGGCATTGAAAAATCCTGCGAAGCCAAGACGTATTCGCAAGTCATCACCCTCACCGACCGCATTGACTATCTCGCGCCGCTATCGAATAACCTGGGCTATTGCCTCGCGGTGGAAAAAATTCTCGGGATCGAAGTCCCCAAGCGCGCGCAATACATTCGCGTGCTGCTCACGGAGCTGACGCGCTGCGCTTCGCACCTGGTCTGGGTCGGCACGCACGCAATTGACCTGGGCGCGATGACCGTCTTCCTCTACAGCTTCCGCGAGCGCGAGGAAATTCTGAAAATCTTCGAATATCTCTCCGGCCAGCGGATGATGACTAGCTATTTCCGCATCGGTGGGCTCGCTCTGGAACCGCCTCCGGGCTGGCTCGATAAAGTGCAGCGCGTGGTCGATTCCCTACCGGGGCACATTGACGAATACGAAGATCTGCTCACCAAAAATAAAATTTGGCTCGGCCGCACGCAGGGAGTCGGAATCATCAGCGCCGCCGATGCCATCGCCATGGGCTGTTCCGGGCCGATGCTGCGCGGCAGCGGCGTTGCTTACGATGTGCGCAAAGCTTTCCCGTATTCCAGCTACGATGAATTCGATTTCAACGTGCAGACGCAGACGGCAGGCGATTGTTACGCACGCTATCAAGTACGCGTAGCCGAAATTCGCGAAAGCATCAAGATCGTGAAGCAGGCCATGCAGAAAATCCCCAGCGAAGGGCCGTTCCGCGCCGAGGTGCCGGGAATCATTCCTCCCTCGCGCGAGGAAATGAAGACGTCCATCGAAGGGCTGATCTATCACTTCAAAATATTCACCGAAGGATTTGCGCCGCCGCCGGGCGAAGTCTATCAAGCCATCGAGTCGCCGCGCGGCGAATTGGGCGTATTCGTGGCCAGCGACGGCTCGGCCAAGCCTTATCGCGTGAAGTTTCGCACGCCGTCATTCGTAAACTTGCAATCGCTGCCGAAGTTGGCGGAGGGCCGCCTGATAGCCGACGTGGTCGCCTGCATCGGCACCACCGACATCGTCCTGGGAGAAGTGGACCGCTAGACTCCAGCGGAAAAAGGGATTTATGCAATTGCCTGCGGCACTGGAAGAAAAGTTCACAACTCTGCTCGGACGCTACCCCGTGAAGCGCTCCGCGCTGATCCCGATGATGATGTACGCGCAGGATTATTTCGGCTTCCTCAGCGACGAGCTTCTCACCGACATCGCCCAGCGCCTGGACCTGAACATGACACAGGTCACCGAAACTCTGGCGTATTACTCGATGCTGCGCCGCAAGCCCGTCGGCCGCTATCACATTCAAGTATGCACCAACATTTCCTGCATGTTGCGCGGCGCGAACGAACTTTACGTGCACGTGCAGAAGCGCCTGGGAATCGGCAATAAAGAAGTTTCGCCGAGTGGCACATTTTCGCTGGAGGAAGTGGAATGCATGGGCGCCTGCACGGGCGCGCCGGCGATGCAGGTCAATTTCGATTTCTACGAGAATCTCGATCCGGAAAAAGTCGATGTGATTTTCGAGCAGTTGCAGGATGGCAAACGACCTAAGCCCGTCCCTGTGATTTCGGGCGCTCTGCACGAACGCAATGCCAACGAAGTCGTGGTGATCAGTAAGAATTTCGGCATCCCCAATTCGCGCTCCATCGACACCTACATGCAGCGCGATGGCTATAAAGCCCTCGAAAAAGCACTGAAGCAGATGACTCCGGACCAGATCATCGACGAAATGAAAAAGTCGAATCTGCGAGGGCGCGGCGGCGCGGGGTTTCCCACCGGAATGAAGTGGAGTTTCGTGCCCAAGGATATTCCCAAGCCTAAATACGTCCTGGCAAATGGCGACGAGAGCGAGCCGGGCACCTCTAAAGACCGTCCGCTGCTGGAAATGGACCCGCACCAGTTGATCGAAGGAATGGTGATCGCCGGCCGTGCCATCGGCTCCAATCAAGGCTACGCGTACATCCGCGGTGAATATCGCTACATTATCGACATCCTGGAGACCGCGATCGCCGAAGCCTATGCCAAGGGTTTTTTGGGCAAGAATATTCTCGGCAGCGGATTTGATTTCGACCTCGCCGCCCACACCGGCGCAGGCGCCTACGAATGCGGCGAAGAATCCGCGTTGATGGAATCACTGGAAGGCAAGCGCGGATATCCGCGCATCAAGCCGCCCTTCCCCGCCGTGGTCGGTCTTTACGGTCGCCCCACAGTTATCAACAACGTCGAGACGCTCAGCACCGTGCCTGCCATTATTCGCGGCGGCGGCGATTGGTATGCCAGCTTGGGCACTCCGAAAAATGGCGGCACGCGCCTCTATTCGATTTCCGGTCACGTTAACAAGCCCGGCATCTACGAGCTTCCGCTGGGATTCAATCTGCGCCAGCTGATCGAAGACGTCGCGGGCGGCGTGCGCGGAGGAAAGAAACTGAAAGCGGTAATCCCCGGCGGCAGTTCGTGCCCGCTGCTCGACGCCAGCGAAATTGACGTCAACATGGATTACGACTCGGTTGCGAAGATCGGCTCGATGCTGGGCTCGGGCGGCACGGTGATCATTGATGAAGACACCTGCATGGTGGATCTCGCGCGCCGCATCATGCATTTTTACGCGCACGAATCCTGCGGCTGGTGCATTCCCTGCCGCGAAGGCACCACTTGGCTGCGCAAACTGCTCGATCGCTTCCATGATGGCGGCGGCCGCGCGGAAGATATTCCGCTGATTGACGAGCTCTCGAAAAATATGCTCGGGCGCACCTTCTGCCCGCTCGGCGATGCCGCGGCTCTGCCGACCATCAGTATCGTCAAGAAATGGCGCAGTGAATTTGAAGACCATCTCCACGGCAAATGCGCGCTGAAACCCGCGGAAATGATTCTAGGAGCCCACTAGGAAACGCATGGCGGACCAAAAGCAAGTCACCTTCACTCTCAACGGGCAGCAGATCGTAACGCCTGCCGGCACGCTGGTAATCGAAGCGGCCAAAAAACAAGGCGTCGAGGTTCCTTCGTTCTGCTATTACCCGGGGCTTTCGCTGCAGGCTGCCTGCCGCATGTGCCTGGTCGAAGTGGAAAAGATGCCGAAGCTGCAGACCGCATGCACGCTCGTTGCCACCGAAGGCATGGTCGTAAAGTCCGATACCGAACAGGTTCATAAAGCCCGCAAGGACATGATCGAGTTCCTGCTTTCCAATCATCCGCTCGATTGCCCTGTCTGCGATAAGGGCGGCGAGTGCGAATTGCAGGACATGACGTTCCACTACGGCCTCGATCACAGCCGCTTCACCGAAGAAAAGCTGCACTACCCAGAAGAAAAGTGGTCGCCTCTAGTTTATTACGATGCTCCGCGCTGCATCATGTGTTTCCGTTGCGTGCGCGTGTGCGATGAAGGCATGGATGTAAAAGCGCTCGGCGTTGGTGCGCGCGGCGTGCATTCCGTGATCATTCCTAATGAGCCCGGCCAGCTGGCCTGCGAAGAATGCGGCATGTGCATTGATATTTGTCCGGTCGGCGCGCTCACCAGCGGTACGTATCGCTATCAGACGCGTCCTTGGGAAATGCAATACGTTCCCAACCCCTGCACGCACTGCTCAAACGGCTGCAAGACCACGCTCAGCGTGCGCAACAACGAAATTCTGCGCGCCAATAATCGCGATGCATCCGGCGTGAATGGCGAATTTCTCTGCGGCAAGGGCCGCTTCGGCTTCGATTTCACCAGCAATGCTGAACGCGTGCGCCAGCCGCTCGTTCGTCGCAACGGCAAGCTCGAGGCGGCAAGTTGGGAAGACGCATTGGAAGAAGTCGCGCGGCGCCTGAAGCAAGTGCGCGACAAGCACGGCGCGAATGCCATCGGCGTAATCGGCTCAAATCACACCACCAACGAAGAAAACTACCTGCTCAATCGCTTCGCCCGCGCCACGCTCGGCACCAATAATGTTGACCACCACCGCACCGCGGACTATGCCGGGCTTTCCGCAGCCCTCGGCCCGGACGCCAACAGCGCCCTCGCCACCATGTCCGACGTTTACACCGCGCCCGCCGTCCTGCTGATCGGAAACGATGTGACGCAGCAGAATCCACTTGTCGCTTGGCAGATTCGCACCGGCGTGCGCCATCACAAGACGCGGCTCTACGTGATCAACGGCCTCGAAAGCAAAATCCATCGCCAGGCCACGCACCTGGTGAAAACCGCCAAGGGTGGCGAGCGCGCTGCAGTCCGCTGGCTCACGCACAGTGAAGGCACGTTCGATGCGCCCACCACCGAAGCGCTCGTGCAACTGAAGGCCGCGCTCGAAGCCGAACAAGACGTCGTGATCCTCTTCGGCGCGGAAATTCAAGGCCCGTCGCTGCGTGATCTGGTCTCGTTCGCGGCGCGCATCAACGGCCAAACGAAAATCATGGCGCTGGGCGACTATTCAAACTCGCGCGGGGCTGCCGATATGGGCCTGCTCCCCGATCGCTTGCCTGGTTACGCGTCGCTGCACGATTCCGGTGAACGCGCCCGCTTCGGCAAAATCTGGGGCGCCGAGATTCCGTCCGCTCCTGGAATGACCGCGCGCGCCATGCTGGACGCAGCCGTCGCTGGAAAATTGAAGGCGCTCTACGTAGTAGGCGCCAATCCCGTGAAAACTTTTCACGTGGCCGAGCCCGATAAGCTCGGCAGGCTGGAATTGCTCGTCGTTCACGAAATGTTCTTGACCGAAACCGCGCAACGCGCCGACATCGTCTTCCCGGCAGCGTCTTCCTACGAAAAAGACGGCACGCTGACCAACACCGCGGGCCAGGTGCAAATGACCCATCGCTCGATTGACCCGCAAGGCCCGCGCAGCGACTTCGACCTGATCCGCATCCTTTCGCACCAGCTCGGCATGTTGGGTGTCGGCGCGCCCATCCGCCTGCGTACGCCCGAGGCTGCTTTCGACGAAATTCGCCAAAACGTGACAGGCTACGACCTGCCGGTTTCCAGTCTGCTCGGCGGAGGCGCGCCGCAGTCCGCCGCAACTTGCAAAGCGTCGGAGCCGTCTTACGACGTGCCGGTAGGAAATATTTTTTCGGCGAACGATTTTCTCTTTACCAGCGGCTCCCTGGGACGTTACTGTTCCAAGCTCACTTCTACCAAAGAGGCAAAAGATACGCCGTGGATTTCATCACCCAGCATCCAGTCCTGGTGGTATCGCTAGCTAAAATCGTCGGCCTGATGTTTTTGTTGATGACGACGCTGGCGTACCTGTCCTGGTTTGAACGTAAGGTCATCGCGCATATTCAATCGCGCTGGGGCCCGTACTACGTTGGAGCGCACGGCTTGCTGCAGCCGCTGGCCGACGGCGTGAAATTTCTATTCAAGGAAGACCTCACGCCCCCGGGCGCGGACCGCTTCGTTTACATCCTCGCGCCGGTGCTCGCGCTTACGCTCGCCTTGACCACGCTCGCGTTGATTCCGTTCGGCCCACCCAGCGTGCAATGGCTGGGAGAATCCACGCTCATCGTCGCCAATAGCAGCATTGGGTTGATGTTCGTCTTCGCGATCACTTCAATAGGCGTGTACGGCGTCGCGCTCGCGGGATGGTCGTCCAACAGCAAGTATCCCCTGCTCGGCGGCCTGCGCAGCTCCGCGCAAATGATCAGCTACGAAGTTTCGCTCACGCTTGCTGTCGTCGGCGTAGTGCTCCTGTCCGGAACGCTAAATTTCAACGAGATGATCGAATCGCAGCGAGGCTACTATCTCCATTTCATCCCGTGTTGGAACGTGGTTCCGCAGATCGTCGGCTTCCTCTGCTATTTCCTCTCCGCCGTCGCAGAAACCAATCGCGCTCCCTTCGATCTACCGGAAGGCGAAACCGAGCTCGTTGGCGGTTTCCACACCGAATATTCCAGCTTCAAGTTCGCCATGTTTTTCATGGCCGAGTACGCCAACATGATCACCGTTTCGTGCCTGGCGACGATCCTTTTCTTCGGCGGCTGGCTCTCGCCTTTCCCCGAATCTTGGACCGTCATGCGTTACCTTCCTCCCGCGGGCTTGCTGGCGCTGGCAGTCTATCTCGCCTACGACACGGTAGTCCTCGCGCGCGGCATCGCGCGCATCCAGCTCATCGTCGTCACCACGGGTGCTTTGGTAATCGGCCTCGCCTGCCTGCATCCGGTAGTGCTCGCCATCCTCCAAGGGCCGTTCTGGTTCCTGCTGAAAGTCGGCCTCATCATGTTCTTCTACGTCTGGACCCGCGCGACGCTGCCGCGCCTGCGTTACGACCAGCTGATGTCCTTCGGCTGGAAATTTCTCCTGCCAGTCGCGCTCGCAAACCTGGTGATCACCGCGCTGGTAAAAGTCTGGCCGCAGCTGGTGAACCACGGATGACGCTGCCGTTCATCGTTTTCTTCGCCTGCGCGTTCCTGGCCGTAGTCGGCGCGCTAACGTTGATTCTCGCGCGCGAACCGATTCACAGCGCGCTCTCGCTCGTCCTGGTGATGGTTTCACTCGCCGTGCTCTACCTGCTGCTCGGGGCGGAGTTCATCGCGGCAGTCCAGATCATCGTTTATGCCGGCGCGATCATGGTGTTGTTCGTCTTTGTCATCATGCTGCTCAACGCCGGCGTCGAAGAACGCACGGACTACAGCAAGCTCGCGAAATACGCTGGTCTTCCGTTTGGCTTCTTCTTGCTCCTCGCGCTCACGTTCTGGATGTGGACTTCCTTCATCGGCAAGCAAATTGCCAACGGCGTAGGCGGCACCAATGCGTCAGTCTCCACGCGCGAGCTTTCCGCGCAGCTGTTTCAGAAGTACCTGTTCCCGTTTGAGGCCACTTCAATCCTGATTTTGATCGCAATTCTCGGCGCGCTGGTTCTGGCGAAGAAGGACGAATGAGCGTAGTCCCCATTTCGTATTACCTGGTGTTGAGCGCCGTTCTTTTCGGCCTCGGCATCGTCGCGTTTGTTGTGAAACGCAACATCATCACTATCTTCATGGCCATCGAACTGATGCTGAACGCCGTGAATCTGGCCTTCGTGGCCTTCGCGCGCGCGCATAACCAGCTCGACGGCCTAGTGTTCGTATTTTTCGTGATTGTGGTCGCCGCCGCGGAATCTGCGGTGGGCCTCGCCATCATCATCACCGTGTACCAGAATCGCCAAACTTTGAACATCGAACGGATAAACCTGCTCAAATTCTAATGTTCATACTCGACCATCTCTGGATCATCATCGCGCTGCCGCTGCTGGGCGCGGCCATTAACGGCCTATTGGGCAAGAATTTTTCCAAGACCATCGTAAATTCCGTTGGCATCGGGTCCATCGCGCTGGCATTTCTTTCCTACGCCGAAGCGGTCCGTGAATTCGCGCAGCTTTCCGCCGATCAGATCCCCTGGGTGAAAACCTACTTCACGTGGATCACCGCCGGCCAGTTCAGAGTGAATTTCTCCCTGCAAGTTGATCAGCTCACCATCGTGATGCTCGGCGTCGTCACCTTCGTCAGCCTGCTCGTGCACATTTATTCCACCGGCTACATGGCGCACGAAGAGGGCTACTACCGCTTTTTCAGCTACCTGAACCTGTTCGTCTTCTTCATGCTCACTCTGGTCCTCGCCGCGAATGTCGTGCTGATGTTCGTCGGTTGGGAGGGCGTGGGCCTCTGCAGCTACCTGCTGATCGGATTCTGGTTCCTGAAGCAATCCGCCATCAGCGCGGGCAAGAAAGCTTTCATCACCACGCGCATCGGTGACTTCGGCTTCACCGTCGGCATCCTGCTGCTTTTCTGGACCTTCAAGTCCGTGGACTTCGGCACAATTTTCAAACAGCTCGTTAGCGGTTCGCCGGACGCTGCTGTGCCCACCGGCGTATTAACGACCATCTGCCTGCTGCTCTTCACCGGCGCGATCGGCAAATCCGCGCAGCTACCTCTATATGTCTGGTTGCCGGACGCGATGGAAGGCCCCACGCCCGTCAGCGCCTTGATCCACGCGGCGACGATGGTCACCGCCGGTGTCTACATGGTCGCGCGCATGAATCCCCTCTTCTCCCGCGCGCCCGTGGCGATGTTCGTAGTCGCGCTGATCGGCGCGCTCACTGCATTCTTCGCCGCCACCATCGGCCTCGTGCAGACGGACATCAAAAAAGTTCTCGCCTATTCCACCGTCTCACAGCTCGGCTACATGTTCCTGGGCCTTGGCGTCGGCGCCTATGCCTCCGGCGTCTTCCACTTGATGACGCACGCCTTCTTCAAAGGCTTGCTGTTCCTCGCGGCTGGCAGCGTGATTCACGCGATGGGCGGCGACCAGGAAATGCCGCACATGGGCGGATTGCGCAGCAAAATCCCGATTACGTTCTGGACCATGTTTATCGCCACGCTCGCTATCACCGGCATCCCGGGATTTGCCGGATTCTTCAGCAAGGACGAAATTCTCGATGCCGCGTTCTCCGGTCCTCTACACAGTACTGGGCTGTGGCTTCTTGGCCTGATCGGCGCCGGCCTCACCTCGTTCTACATGTTCCGTCTGATTTTCCTCACTTTCTTCGGCGAGCCGCGCTACGACGAGCACAAAGTGCACGTGCACGAATCGCCGCACAACATGACAGTGCCTTTGATTATCCTGGCGATTTTCTCAACCGTCGGCGGATGGGTCGCCGCGCCACACCTGGTCGGCGGCACGGACTACTTCGAGAAATTCCTGCATCCAGTATTCGCCATCTACGCGCCGGCATCCGCTGAGGGCTCCGCAGAAGCATTGGAAACTCCGGGAATGATTCTGCTGCACGCGCTCACCGGATGGCCCGTGCTCATCGCGCTCGCCGGATTGCTCGTGGCCTGGTGGTTCTACGTCAAGAGCCCCGAAACGCCAAAAAAACTCGCAGACAGCCTGCGCGCGCCCTACACGTTGCTGCTGCACAAATATTATGTGGACGAACTCTACAACGCGGCAATCATCCAGCCGCTGCTGTGGATTTCGACGAACGTGCTCTGGCACGTCGTGGATGAAACTGTGATCGACGGCACGGTGAACGGTGTAGCCCGCGTCGCCCGCGAATCCGGCAGCGAGCTGCGCGAAATTCAATCCGGCAACGCGCGCAGCTACGCCACGTGGGTGGTGATTGGCGCAGTCGGCGTCACGGTGCTGATGATCGGACTCTGGGGGATGGTGCGCTAGCGTGGAAATGCAATCTCATTTGCTCTCGGTAATCATATTCCTGCCGCTGCTGGGTCTTCCGGCGCTGCTGATGCTGCGTTCGGACGACCACACCTGGATTCGCCGCATCGCCCTGGCCGTCTCGCTCGCGGAATTCGCAATTTCGCTCGCGTTCTTGCTGCCCACTTTCGATTCCGCGAACCCCGGCTACCAGTTCGTTGAAAATCACCGCTGGATTGGCGACGCGATTCAATACCACATCGGCGTGGACGGCATCAGCCTGTTTCTCGTGCTGCTCACCACGTTCCTTACGCCGCTTGCGATTTTGTGTTCCTGGAATTCGATTCACGAATACGTGAAGGGCTTCTTCGTCGCGCTGCTCGTGATCGAAACAGCCATGATCGGCGTTTTCGTGTCGCTCGACCTGTTCCTCTTCTTCTTGTTCTGGGAATTGACGCTGATTCCCATGTATTTCCTGATCGGCATATGGGGACACACCCGTCGCATCTATGCCGCCGTGAAATTCATTCTGTACACCATGTTTGGCTCGATCCTGATGCTGGTTGCGATTCTGTGGCTCTACAATCTCAGCGGCACGCACGGACTGGTGCGCACCTTCGATTTGCCGGAACTGGCGGCGCGCCTGCAACGGGGCTATATCCTGCTGCCGCCGCACACCGAACTTTGGCTCTTCGGCGCGTTCTTTCTCGCGTTTGCGATCAAAGTCCCGCTCTTCCCGCTGCACACATGGCTGCCGGACGCGCACACCGAAGCGCCAACCGCCGGCTCCGTGATCCTCGCGGGTGTGATGCTGAAGCTCGGCACCTACGGCATGATGCGCTTCTGCCTGCCGCTGTTTCCGGGAGCCGCGCACACCATGGCTCCGTTGATCGGCGTGCTGGCTATTATCGGTATCGTTTACGGCGCGCTGGTGGCGACGATTCAACCCAATTTCAAGCGGCTGATCGCCTACACCTCCGTCAGCCACCTGGGATTTGTCGTGCTGGGAATTTTTTCCTTCACTACCATTTCATTTCAAGGCGCTGTCTTTCAGATGATCAGCCACGGCGTTTCTACCGGCGCGCTCTTCCTCGGCCTGGGCATGATTTACGATCGCCGGCACACCTACGAAATCAAGGAATTCGGCGGCCTGGTGAATTCCATGCCCGTGCTGATGGCCTTCTTCCTGTTCGTGTGCCTCTCGTCGCTCGCGCTGCCGCCGCTCAACGGATTCATCGGTGAGTTCCTAATCTTGATCGGTGTCTTCCAGTTTCATCACGCATGGGCTTCCTGGGCTGCCAGCGGCTCGGTGCTCTCGGCGATCTATTTGCTGTGGTCTTACCAACGAGTCGCGCTCGGTGAACTTACCAACGACAAGAATCGCACGCTGCCCGATGCTTCCGGCCGCGAGCGCTTGATTCTCGTCACCGCCGCGCTCGCGATTGTTTTCATGGGCGTCGCCTCGCCGCTCTTCACGCACCGCATGCAGGCGACCACCGATAGCCTGGTGCAGCAATCGCTCGGCCACGCGGAGAACGCTACTGCGCTCCCGCACCAGCCTCCTGCGCTCGCCGCCGGACAGACGATGCTCCTGGCGCCGCAGCCGCTACCGCAGCTCGTGCTCCCCACCATGCATGACCGCTCGCTCGCCTCCATCGCTGCACGGACGGTGCAGCCGTGATTCAGTTCCCCGCGGAGCAGCTCGCGAACCTGCATCGCCTCGCGCCGGAAATCGTTCTATGCCTCTTCGGCATCATCATCATGCTCGCCGACCCGTTCCTGGGCTCGGCGCGACAACGCGTCTTAGGATGGATCGCATTCGCCGGCACGCTCGTAGCGCTCGCCTCAATTCGTCTTATGGCGCTCGACCCGGGCATGGCTTACAACAATCTGATCAGCGCCGACGCCTTCAGCATTTTTGTACACGTAGTGGTAATCGGCGCCGCGGCCCTGGCGATTCTCGGCTCCATGCACTACCTCGACCAGGAAGGCATTCAGCGCGGCGAATATTATTCGCTGGTGCTGTTCGCCGCGGCTGGCATGGGCATCCTCGTGGGCGCAAACGAGCTGGTAACCGCGTTCATCGGCCTGGAAATGAGCTCTATCTCGAGCTACATCCTCGCCGGCTTCCGCCGCCGCGCCGTAAAATCCAATGAAGCCGGACTGAAATATTTCATCCTCGGTTCCTTCGCCACCGCGTTCTTCCTCTATGGCATCGCGATGGTGTACGGGTCCACAGGAACCACGCGCATAGATCAGATCCAAGCCGCGCTCGAAAAATTAATGGCCGCGCAAGGGCGCCTGGATTCGCTCTCCATCGTCGGCCTCGCGCTGATCTTCGTTGGCCTGGGCTTCAAAGTAGTCGCCGCTCCCTTCCACATTTACGGCCCGGACGTTTACGAAGGCGCCCCCACGCCCGTCACCGCCCTGCTCGCATCTGGGCCCAAGGCCGCGACGTTCGCGCTGATGCTGCGAATTTTCTACGTGGGCTTCGGCACCGCGGACGGCCTGTGGTTCTGGGCCATCTCGATTTCCGCCGTCCTCACCCTGTGCATCGGCAATTTCGCCGCGCTCGTGCAGACCAACGTAAAGCGCATGCTGGCCTATTCCTCCATCGCGCATGCGGGATACATTCTGGTCGCCTTCGCCGCAGGCACCGTTTACGGCGTCGCCGCCGTGCTTTTTTATCTCTCGGCCTACGTGCTCATGAAAGTCGGCGCGTTCCTGGTGATCGCGCATCTCGGTCAGCGCGACGAACAGCGCCTGGAAATCACCGACTACGCCGGCCTGGGCACGAAACAACCGGTTCTCGCCGCATGCTTCAGCTTGTTCCTATTTTCACTGCTGGGCCTGCCCGCCACCGGCGGCTTCCTCGGAAAATTCTTCGCGTTTCAAGCCGCGCTCGATTCGCGCATCGTCTGGCTGGTCGTGATAGCCGCCATAAACAGCGTCATCGGCGCCTACTATTACCTGCGCGTGGTAATCGCCATGTATTTCTGGGAGCCATCGAAAGATTACACACCATCGAAAGTCGCCCCCGCGCTGGTCCTCGCGCTAAGCATCGCCGCCATCGGCACCCTCTACCTGGGCATTCTCCCCAGCCACGTACTCGACTATGCCAAAGCCGCGGCCGACTCGCTTACCCTGCATTAAAAAACGGACCGCCCTGTCGCCGATCTGAGTTGATTTCCGCAGGGGCGGGTCTAAGACCCGCCCCTACAGCAGCCGTCGCTCGCAAGCAACGTCCCTACAAAAAACAACAAGCCCGGAAGCTCGCTCTTCGCGAACTTCCGGGCTCCGAATTCTTTGCCTGAACTTTACTTCACTTTCAAGAATACGATCGCAAACGTGTACAGCGCCATCGATTCGATCAGCACCAGCGCCAAAATCAACGCGAAACGAATCGCCGCTGCCGCCCCCGGATTACGCGCCAAACCTTCGCAAGCCGCCGCGGTAGCCTTGGCCTGCGCGTAGCCGCCCGCCGCCGAAGCAATTGCCATCGCGAACCCGGAAGTAATCGCGACCCAGTTCGTCGCCACAGCTTCCCCCGCCGTCCCCTGCGCAAACGCCGTCGGGGCAAACATGATCACCGCGACCACCCCCAGCAGAAACAACGCGTACCTCTTCATGGTGTTCTCCTCGTTATGAATTTGCCGCCAGGCGGTGGCTCCCGTCATCCTCAAGCAGACGGGATCACACTGACAGCGATAATGCCAACCAACAAACGTATAAATCCGCGCCGCAAATTAGTGCTCCTCGCCCACCGCTCCCGCCACATAAATCACGGGGAGAATCGTAAAGACGAACGCTTGCAACACGGCCACAAAAATATGCAGCAAAATAAATGGGACAGGACCCAGCAGCGGAATAATCGCGCCCACGTAGCCCCATTTCCCGAGGTGACCCAAAAACAAATACATCTCCAGCATCAACCCGAGAAACAACACATAGAGCGTCTCGCTCACCAGCATGTTCACCCAGAGACGCACGGTGAGCGAAAGCAATCGCGCCAGATTGCTGACGATTTCAATCGGCAACATGATCGGCGACATCGCCAGCACCGGACCCAGGAAATGCTTGCCGTGCCCGAGCACGCCGTGCTTCACCACGCCCACCCAGTTGTAATAAATGAACACCACAATGGCGCAGCCCAGCGGCACGGAGACGACCGCGGTCGGCGACATAAAGGTGGGAAACAGCCCAACCAAATTGCAGATCAATACAAAAATCCCGATGCTGCCAAGCATCGCCACATACTTCTGCCCGTCGTGCCCGACGTTGTCGTCCAACAGGTCGCGAATTCCCACGCCCATCGAATTCGTCAGCAGCGCTTCCATGCACTGCTGCGTGCCTCCAGGGCGATCCACCCTAATTCGCGTGCGCAGCCACAAAAAGAAAACCGCGGCCAGTGCAAACACCACAAGCTCGAAAGCCACATGGTTGGGTATCGGAAATTCTGCGTTCTCAGGATGGATGTGCAGAGCCGCAAGCAATGCACCGACCGGCTTGCCTAGCAAGCGGTTCAGCGCAATCGTAACCCACAGTAATCCCTCTCCCATTTCCACCCTTTCAGGAACTCGCGTCTGGAGGCGGGCTACGCCGAAAAAGCTGCCCCACCATTTCCACCAGAATCGCGGCAACCACGGAAAAAAATCCGGCCAGCAGGCTTGCTACCGGAGGTCTAAAGGCCCGCAGAATAGCATACGCGGCGACGATCAGCAAAGCGTAGCGGCCCAGGAATTTCAAATAAACACTGGCCGGAACCTGCGCCCGCTGCGCTCCCACCTGCGCCGTCGAAAGCCGCGCGAGTGTATCCACCCCCTGCTTCATCCAGCGATAATTTACCCAGGAGAGGATCGCTCCCGCGGCTAATCCCGCAGCCGCCCTGCGGCCCCATACAAACCATGTCGCGACCGTCGCGACAGCACCGATGCCAGCAATCAGCCATTCAATCCGGCGTTCCGCGGCACTGTAAAATTCTTCATCCCCCGCCATTGGCGCCGCCGTCCGTCTTCTCAGCGCGCGTGAGCCGGCGAATCACGTCCCACACACCTGCGCCGAATCCGAGAAAACCGAAAATGAGTGTGAGAAGCGGCGAAGTGTGCAACCAGCGATCCAGCAGATATCCTGCGCCACCAGCAATTGCAATCGTGGCAATCAAAATGACGGGTAACTCCATCGCCATCGCCACTTGCGCCGCGCCACCGCTCGGCCGCTTGCCAGGGGCTGGATTAGGGGAGGACATTACGCGCCACCGGTCATTGGCCGTGGACGCTCATTGGCCAAACGGCGTCAAAATCGAATACGTTGCCAAACGCAGGAACTGCTCTGGAAACATCCCAGCCGCGAGCGTCACGATCACCATCGCGCCCAGCGCAAATTTCTGCGCCCAAGAAATCACGGGCTGCACCCTGTCGCTCGATTCGCGCACCCACATCGCCGCCACCATCCGGAAATAGTAATATACCGCCGGCAAAATATAGAGCACCCCCAAAACCGCCAGCACGGTGTGATGCGTCTCAATCAAAGCCCAGAAAATCAAGAGTTTTGCGACAAAGCCAGCCGTGGGCGGAATTCCCGCCAGCGACAGGAGGAAAATCAGCATCAGCACTGCCGCGCCCGGACTGCGTTCGATCAATCCATTCAAATCATCAATCTCCTCGCCGATAATTCCCTTGCGCCGCAGCAAAATCACCACCGCGAACGCGCCCGTATTGAAGAACACATACACGAACAAATAAAACGCCATCGCCTGCAATCCGCGCTCGTGCAAAGTCCCATCCGGATTCACCGCCGCCACAAACCCCAGCAAAATGTATCCCACTTGCGCGATCGAAGAATACGCCAGCAGCCGCTTGATGTTGGTCTGCGTGATCGCAGCGAGCGTGCCCACCGTGAGCGACAGCACTCCGACTGCCTCCATGATGCGCACCCAGTCCAGATTCACCGGCCAGAAAACGGTCAGGAACAAGCGCAGCAGCAGCGCGAAGCTCGCGGCCTTGGAAGCGCCGCTGACGAACGCTGTAATGGCCGTAGGCGCCCCCTCGTAAACGTCCGGCGCCCACTGATGAAACGGCACCCCGGCAATCTTGAAAAATATTCCGGCAGCCACGGTTCCCAGCGCAAGGAAAGTCAGCAGATCGGCTCCGGCCCCTTGCGCGTTCCGTGCTGCAATCGCGTGCTCGATCACTTCCAGATTCGTCGAGCCAGCCAAGCCGTACAAAATCGAAAACCCATAAGCCAGAATGCCCGAGCTGAAGGCCCCCATCAGCATGTACTTCATCGCGGCTTCGTTTGACCTGCGGTCGCGCCGCAGAAACCCGCTGAGCACGTAAAAACTCAGCGCCATCGTTTCGAGCCCCAGGAACAGCACCACCAGATCGTTTCCGCACGCCAGAAACATCATGCCCACGGTGGCAAACAGCATCAGCGCGTAATATTCGCCGTGCTGTTCGTCCTCAATCTCCATGTAACGCACCGAAATCAAAATCACCAGCGCCGTGGACGCGAGGAAAAGGAAACCAAAGAAGATAAAAAACGGATCGATGACGATGGAATTGTAGAAACCCGGCTCGGGACCAATCGGAGGCGACGCATACGCACGCAACATGTAAAGCGACCCGCCGCTGAACACTACCCCCAGCATCGCGGTCAATGCATTCCAGGATTTCTGCGGCTTGGTAAGCAGGAAATCGCTCAGCAATATCGCCAGGCCGAAAAATATCAGCATCGCTTCCGGCAGCACCAGAAAGAAATCCCCGCGCGTCTGCTCGAAGATGTTCTGCCAGTTCACCTATTTCACCTCGGCCTGCGCGCCAGTCGGGCTCGGTGTCGCCGTTCCCGTCGCGCCACTTGCCGCGGCCGCAGCCTTCTCGCCCGGCGAGTGCGTATCCGCGTAGTACCCCGGATGCACGCATTCCACCAGGCGATGCACCGGCTGCTCGACCACCTTAAAAAGCGGCGCGGGATAAATTCCGATCCAGAACGCCAGGACCACCAGCGGAATCAGCGTCGCATACTCGCGCGCATTCAGGTCCGGCAAATGCTCGTTCGCCGGATTCGTCACCGAACCGAACATCACCCGCTGGTACAGCCACAACAAATATGCCGCGCCCAAAATCACGCCGAACACGCCCCAAGCCGCCCACTGCCAGCTCACCTCAAACACGCCGCGCAAAATCGTCAACTCACCGATAAACCCATTCAGCAGCGGCATGCCCAGTGAGCTAAGCGTGATGATCAAATAAACCGCAGCGAAATTCGGCATCGGCGTAGATAGCCCGCCGAATTCCGAGATCAACCGCGTATGCCGCCGTTCGTACAGCACGCCCACCAGCAGAAAGAGCGCGCCGGTGGAAATCCCATGATTGATTTGCTGAATAATGCTGCCGGAAAGCCCCAGCGGCGTAAGCACGAAAATCCCCAGCGTACAGAAACCCATGTGGCTCACCGACGAGTACGCGATGAGCTTCTTCATGTCCTTCTGCATCATACAAACGAGCGCGCCGTAAATAATTCCGATCAACGAGAGCACGATCACAATGCCGCGGTATTTCACAGTCGCGTCGGGAAACATCGGCACCGAAAATCGCAGAAATCCGTACGTTCCCATCTTCAAAAGCACGCCGGCCAGTATGACGGAACCAGCCGTCGGTGCCTCAGTGTGCGCGTCCGGCAACCACGTATGGAACGGGAACATCGGCACCTTGATCGCGAACGCGAAAAAGAACCCCCAGAAAAGCCATTTCTGCAACCAGCCATCCTGCGCGGTGAAGGGGTGTTCGAGAATCGCGCGCACGTCGAAAGTGTTCCGATAGTAGTAGATCGCCAGAATCGCCAGCAGCATCAGCACCGACCCAGCCAGCGTGTACAGGAAAAACTTGATCGCCGCATACAGGCGCCGCTCGCTGCCCCACACCCCGATCAGGAAATACATTGGCACCAGCATTACTTCCCAGAAAACGTAGAACAGCACGAAATCCAAGGACATGAAAACGCCGAGCATGCCCGTCTGCAACAGCAACAGCAGAATGTAATATTCTTTTTCGCGTTTGTGGATCGCCGACCAGGAAGACAAAATCGCAATCGCTCCGAGCACCGTCGTCAGCATCACCATCAGAAAGCTCAGCCCATCAATGCCTAGCGTGAACTGCGCGCCGGGCCCGTGCGTGCCACCAAGAGAAGGAATCCAACTGAGGTTCTCTACAAACTGAAATTGCGGTGCGCCCGCTCCGGATTGAAAGCGCCAGATCAGAGGCAGCGAAACCAGCAGCCCGAGAAATCCGAACAAGTTGCCCATCCAACGATGCAGGTCGGGCCGGTCGCGCGGAATAAAAAGCATCAAAATCGCGCCGATCAGAGGCGTGAACAGGATCGTGCTTAAAATGTGGCTATCGGAAAAGAGCATCCGTTCCCTCGCGTTCTTCTACTAGAACAATTTGCAGATCTTGCCCGCCCGCATGCCCAGCTAGTGCACCGCGTGATTCGCCAGATAAAAGTAATATCCCAGGAACCCGATCAAACCGATCACGATGAACAGCATGTAGCTCTGCACTAAGCCGTCCTGAATCAAGCGCACAGGAAAGCTAAGCACCCACACAATCCGGGCGCCGAGCTTCACGGATCCGTCCACAATCCACGTGTCCCACCACATCGAAACGCGCGACACCCATCGCGTCAGCCATCCCGCGCCGTCCACGCCCACGCCGTTAATCACGTTCGTGTCGAACCAGCCCAGCGCCAATCCCAAATCCTTCGCGCGATTCACAAACAGGGCGTTGTACAGCTCGTCCACATAATATTTGTGGTACACCAGCTCGTAAAATCCATTCAGGCTCTTCGCGATTTTCGCCGGAAATTCCGTGCGCTTGATGTACAGATACCACGCGAACAAAATTCCCAGCAGCACAAGGCCCTCGGACATCAGCATCAAATTAATCTCACCGATGCGAGAACTCGGCCCCTTAAGGGGCTCGACGCGCGCTGCGTGCCCAATTCCCACAACTGGCTCGAGAAAATGCACGAAGTGACTATTGCCACCAAGAATTTCCGGCCAACTGACCAAGCCCCCCAAAATCGAAAGCGCCGCCAGAATCACCAGCGGCACCAACATGGCCTTCGGCGATTCATGAATGTGATGATCTACCTCATGATCCACGCGCGACGTTCCATGAAATGTCATGAAAATCAGCCGAAACATATAAAACGCGGTCATACCCGCGGTGAAATATCCGATGGCCCAGAGCAGCACATCTTGTTCGTAGGCTTTGCCGAGAATCAGGTCTTTGCTAACAAATCCGGCGAACGGAAAAATTCCCGCGATCGCGAGCGTCGCGATCAACATCGTCCAATACGTCACCGGAATGCGCTTCGATAGCGCCCCCATCTTGCGCATATCCTGCTCGCCCGAAAGCGCGTGGATCACGCTGCCCGCCGCAAGGAACAGCAATCCCTTGAAAAATGCGTGCGTCATCAAATGAAAAATTCCGGCGGTAAACGCGCCCACGCCGCACGCCAGGAACATATAACCCAGTTGCGAAACGGTCGAATATGCCAGAACTTTCTTGATGTCGTTCTGCACCACGCCAATCGTGGCCGCGAAAAGCGCCGTGATCGCTCCGACCAGCGCGACCAAGTACATGGCCTTCGGCGCTAACTGATAAATCGCGTTCGTGCGCGTCACCATATACACGCCTGCGGTCACCATCGTCGCCGCGTGGATCAGCGCGCTCACCGGCGTCGGCCCTTCCATCGCGTCCGGCAGCCATACATACAGCGGAATCTGCGCCGACTTTCCAGCAGCGCCCACAAAAAGCAGCAGCGCAATCGCCGTCAGCCATGCATCGCCCTTCTGGAAGTTTCCCGCCACCAGCGCCGGACCGATATCGCTGAAGCGCACCGTCCCTAGCACCGCCGAGCATAGAAAAATTCCCAGCAGAAATCCCGCGTCGCCCACGCGGTTGACGATAAACGCTTTTTTCCCCGCGTCCGAAGCCGACTTGCGATGAAAATAGAATCCGATCAGCAGATAGCTGCAAGTCCCGACGCCTTCCCAACCCACGAACATCATCAAGAAATTATTCGCCAGTACCAGAATCAGCATCGCGAACATGAACAAATTCAAATAACCGAAGAAACGGTAATATCCGCCCTCGTGCGCCATGTATCCGGTGGAATACACGTGAATCAGGAATCCCACGCCAGTGACGACCAGAATCATCACCGCCGAAAGCGGATCAATCTGAAATTCCCAGCCAGCCACGAAATTAGCCGGCCGGCCGTCGAACATGTGATAAGGCACAGCGGGAAGCCACTCAAAAAGTAGCTTCGAAAAAAACCGCTCGCCCTGCGGCAGAGCGACCAGCTGAAAAAACGCGCCCACTGAAAAAATAAACGAAACGAATACGCTCCCCGCGCACAAATAGCTGACCACGTTGTTCGCCAGCTTCCGGCCAAAGAACAGCATCACCGCCGCCGTCAGCAATGGAAACAGCGGTATGAGCCAGATATGCTCCAGAAAATACGGCGCGTTCATAGGTACGTCTTCACCATTTCATGATGTCCATTTCATCCGCCAGCACCGTCTCGCGATTGTGGAAAAAAGCCAGAATGATGCCCAAGCCCACCGCAGCTTCCGCGGCCGCGTCGGTAATAATAAAGATCGCGAACACCTGCCCATCCACCGTTCCCCACATCCGCGAAAAAACCATCAGATTGATGTTCACCGCGTTCAATATCAGCTCGATGGACATCAGCATGATGATCACGTTGCGCCGCGTCAGTACTCCGATCACGCCGATCGTGAAAAGCGCCAGGCTCAGAAACAGGTAATAATCGACCGGAATCATCCCACTCTCCGCTTGGCCATCACCACCGCGCCAATCATCGCCACCAGCAACAGAATCGAAGCAATCTCAAACGGCAGCATGTAATGGCTAAAAAGCGCGTCCGCGACCGCCTCGGTATTTTTCGGCGAAATCTCCGCGGCCATCGCCGGCAAACGCAGCGGGTCTCGTCCCGCCTGGGTCGCGTGGATCGCGAACAGAAATTGCGCGGCCAGCACCAGCGCCAGCGCCCCCGCCACAAACCACTGCCGGTTGAATTGCACCTGACGCATCGAAACGTCCAGATTCACCAGCATGATCACGAACACAAACAGCACCATGATCCCGCCCACGTACAAGATGATTTGCACGACGAAAAGAAACTCCGCCTGCAGCAACAGAAAAATTCCAGCCGTGGACAAAAGCGTGTTGATCAAAAACACAGCGCCGTGCACGATATTCCGCCGCGTCACCATCAAAATCGCGGAAGCTACCGCCATAACCGCGAAAAATATAAATAGCGCTTGATTCAGCGTCTGCATCTATCTATTCACCATCCGCCGTCTGCGCATCTACAATCGGCGCATCATCTTTCGCCAGCAACATCGCCACACCCAAAGTCGCGAGCGTCGTCGGAATCAACGACACAATCGGCCCCCAAGCGAACTGCTGCCGCAGCACAATCGCCACGCCCACGCCGATCACGTTCACCAGCGCCAATGGAATCAAGAATCGCCAGCCCAGCCGCATCAATTGGTCAAACCGGTATCGCGGAAACGTAAACCGTATCCACAAGAACGCATAAATGTATGCGAACACCTTGGCCATGAACCAGAACGCGCCATGAATCCCCTGCATCACCGCCGGGGGCGCAAACAGCGCCCCGGCCAGCACGCAAGCCACACCGAAGCACAACACCGCAACCATCACCATGACAATTTTCTGAATTTTCACCGGCTGCTTCGGCGCAAGCTTCAACGAATACAAAGCCACGCCCAGTGTCAAAAGCGCAGGAAGCGCGTCCAACCACTCAACGCCTGTCCCCGGAATATGCTCGTGATAACGCGCTCCCGGCCGCAGCCACCCGCCCAGAAATAAAGTCGTCGCGATCCCCGCCACGATAATCATGTTCGCGTATTCGGCCAGAAAATATAGCGACCAGCGAAACCCGCTGTACTCCGTCATATATCCGGCCACCAATTCCGATTCCGCTTCCGGCAAATCAAAAGGCGCGCGATTGGTTTCCGCGATCGAGCCCACCAGATAAATGAAAAACCCGAATGGCACCGAAAAACCGAACCACACACCCTGGTCCGACTGCGCCTGCACAATATCTTTCATCGAAAGCGAGCCCGCCAGCAGCAGCACCGAAATCAATCCCAGCCCCGCCGCGGTTTCATAGCTCACCAGCTGCGCCGCGCTGCGCAAAGCTCCCAGCAGCGAGTAGTGACTGTTCGAAGCCCAGCCGCCCAGCACAATGCCGTAAATCCCAAGGGAACTAATCGCCAGTATGAAAAGCAATCCGATATTCAAATCCGCGATCTGAAACGCCGGACCGATCGCCAGCGCCGAATACGCCAGCAGCGCCATCGTCACGCTGACCAGCGGCGCGAACCAGAACATCAGCCGGTCCGCCTCATTCGGAATAATGTCTTCTTTCAAAAGCAATTTCACCGCGTCCGCAATCGGCTGCAGCAAACCGTGTGGCCCCACGCGCATGGGACCAAGCCGCGCCTGCATATCCGCCATCACTTTTCTTTCCATCAATACGATGTAGCCGGCCATCAGTGGCAACACCGCGACGATCACCACCGCATACAGCACCGGCAGCACGAACGGCATGATAGAAGGTGGAATCAGATGTCCCATTTTTTAGCGGTCCACTTCCCCCAGCACAATATCAATCGTACCGATGATCGCCACCACGTCCGCGATCAGCGAACCCTTCGCCATCTTGTCGAACGCCTGCAAATTAATAAATGACGGCGGCCGCACGCGCACGCGGTACGGCTGCGTCGTTCCGTCGCTGACGATGTAATACCCCAGCTCGCCCTTGGGCGCCTCGATCGAGTGATACACCTCGCCCGGCGGCGGCTTCAGCACTTTGCCGATGCGCGCCATGATCGGCCCGGTGGGAATATTTTCCACCGCCTGCAGGCAGATGCGCCGCGACTGCCGCATTTCTTCCATGCGCACCACGTAGCGGTCGTATGTGTCACCGGTCTCGCGCGTGGGAATATCAAATTCATATTGGTCGTAAGCCGCGTAAGGCTGCGCCTTGCGCAAATCCCATTTCACACCGCTCGCGCGCAGCACCGGACCAGTCACGCCCAACGCAATCGCATCTGCTGCGTTCAAAATCCCCACGCCCTTCGTTCGCCCCACCCAGATGCGATTTTCCGTAAGCAGCGTCTCGTACTCGTCAATCTTGTGCGCGAAATCGTTGCAGAAACGCTTGGTGTCCTCTTCGAAGCCGTCGTACGTCTCGTACTGCAATCCGCCAATGCGGAACGCGTGCGTCGTTAGCCGCGCGCCGCAATACTTCTCGAAAATCTTCAGGATTTCTTCCCGCTCGCGAAAGCAGTAGAAAACCGGCGTCAGCGCGCCGATGTCCAGTGCATGCGTCCCCAGCCACAGCAAGTGGCTGGCGATCCGCTGTAGTTCCGTCAAAATCGTGCGCACCACGCGCGCGCGCGGCGGCGCCTCAGTGCCCAGCAATTTCTCCACTGCCTCGCAGTAACCCAGACCGTTCGAAACCGCCGCCACGTAATCCATGCGGTCCACGTACGGCGCAAATTGCTGGTAGCTGCGATGCTCCGCGATTTTCTCCACGCCGCGGTGCAGATAACCGATGATGCACTCCGACCCCGCCACGCGCTCGCCATCCAGTTTCAACTTCACGCGCAGCACGCCATGCGTCGAAGGATGCTGCGGCCCCATGTTCAAAATGATTTCGTCCGCGCCCAACACCGTGCTGTTGACGCTATCCATCGCCGAAATCGTTTTTACTCTGTGCTCGTCGCTCATTCGCCCGTGGCCGTCTCGCGGCGCTATTGCCCGCTCTCGATTCCCAAATTCTCCCGAACCCAATCCGCGTCCTGCTGCAAAATGTCGTAATCCTTCCGCAACGGGTGACCCTGCCACTCGTCGGGCAGCAAAATGCGCTTCAGATCCGGGTGTCCTTCAAAAATTATCCCGAACATGTCGTAGCATTCGCGCTCCATCCAGTTCGCCGACGGCCAGATTTCGCAGACACTCGGCGCGGGCTCGGTTTCGCCCGCGTGAGCCTTCAATCGCAGCCGCTCGTTCTTCGCGAAAGAATAGAGATTCAGCACCACGTCGAATCTCTTTTCCCGCTTCGGCCAGTCCACCGCCGTCAAATCCACCAGCATGTCGAATTTTTCTTCATCGCGGCAATAACGCGAAATCTCCCGTAACTGCTCGACCACAATCAGCACGATGGCCTGCTTGCGATCCAGCGAAGCTTCGCGAATCGCATCGCCGAAGCGTCGCTTCAGACGTTGCACCAGTTCGTTGTCCAGCGGAACAGGCTTCGGCGGCGCTTCTTTCGGTGGCGCGGGAGGAGCGGCAGGTTTCGGCGGGGCAGCAGCTGCAGGTGCGCCGGACGCGGCTGGTGTTCCAGGAGCTGCGGTCGTAGGCGCCGTGGCAGGTGTTTTTGCCGCAGGTGGCGTCGCAGCAGGAGGCGCGACTGACGGTTTCGCTGCAACTGGCTCAGCAGGCGTCGCAGGAACTGGCGGTTTGGTTGGAACTGGCTCAGCGGGCGCAGCCGGAACGGCAGGCGCTTCAGGCTTGGAAGGAATAGAGGACTTTTCCGCCGTGCCCTCCGGCGGTTTTGCGGCTGGACCTTTTTCCGAAGGGTCTTTGACCATCGGTTCGATCGGCTGCCCTCGCCCGGCACGCGCCACAACTCGCGTCCCGCAATCGGCTCGCAGCCCGCCTTTTTAACACACTCCAAAAAACAACGTCAATTCCACGCTGCCCGTGCCCAACCCGTCGTGGGGCGCCACGCCGTCGCAAGCCGTCCTGGCGACAGCGCCGCAGCAATCAGACCCAATCCAGTGCGCCCTTGCGATACAACCACACATACCCAATCAACAAAATTCCCAAGAACACCAACATCGTCGCCAAACCATAGACGCCCAGCTGCCCATACTTGATCGCCCACGGAAACAGAAAAATCGTCTCCACGTCGAAAATCACAAACAGAATCGCCACCATATAAAACCGCACCGAATACCGCCCGCGCGCATTCCCTTCCGGCGGCACGCCGCACTCGTACGGCTCCAGCTTCGCGCCATTCGGCTTCATATCCGGACGAATAAATTTGAAAACAAGCAGGGTGACAGCGGGGAAAGCCGCGGCAAGAAGCGCGTAAATCAATATCGGAATGTATTGGCTCGGCATCGTCGGATCAACGTTGACCCACGAACAGCGCATCCTAGCACAGCGGTCAAGTCTCAGCCAGCCTCATCCGCCATAAAGAATTTCGCAGCGGCTGAGGATGCGAGGGGTTCTGTAGCGCCCGCTTCGTCCCGCGCTGTTTGGGACGAAGCGGGCACTTCAGCATCTAGGCGATCCCGCGATTAGTTTTCTGGGTATGTATTAATGGCGTGCGCCGTGCAGCACATCCACGGCATGAGGAAGCAAAGCGGCGATAGCATCCAGCGATTCCACAGCCCCGCGCGGACTTCCCGGCAAATTCACAATCATCGTAGTCCCGCGAATTCCCGCAGCCCCACGCGACAAAATCGCGCGCGGCGTTTTTTTCAAACCTTCGGCGCGCATCTGCTCCGCGAATCCAGGAATCAACCGCTCCGCCACAGAAATCGTAGCTTCGGGCGTCACATCGCGAGGTCCCACACCCGTGCCGCCTGTCGTGAGGATCAAATCCACCAGTTTCGCATCAGCGGTCTTCCGCAGAAGCTCCGCGATGGCCCCGCGCTCGTCCGGCAGCACCGCCGCCGACACAATTTCCCAGCCCAGTTCCCTGCACCGACCCGCAACAGCCGGCCCGGAAGCATCTTCATGCTTCCCGCGCGCGACCGAATCGCTCACAGTAAGTATGGAAACCCGCATGGAGTGGTGGCGCCGCAAAAAATCGGCCGCTATCCTTCGGTGACCTGCGCGTCTTCGCTTTCGCCGTCGCGCTGCCCTTCGTCCACCAGCCGCAGCGCTTCCATCAGCAGCCCGGTGGTAGTGCGCGAAATAATGTCGCGCGTGGGTGCGCGATTGAAATCAATTTCGAATTCGCCCTCAGGCCACCGCACCGCCTCAAACACCGCGGCCTCGCCCTCCAGCGCACCCAGCCGCGCGTCCTTGCATTGCCCCGAGGCAAAAAATAAATCGCCGCTTTCTTCGCCGCGACGAATCGTCAGCTGGCACGACTTCTGTCCCATTTCGAGCGACTGCATCAAATCCATGATGGACATTTCTTCCAGCCGCCCCTGCACCACTCCCGGCCGTACCTGGCGATTCTGCAATTTCTCCAGCTGCAGCCGATCCACGACTTTCTTCGCGCGCCGCACCAAATCTTTCAAGAAAAACGGCTTGGGAATAAATTCCTCGACGCCTTCCACAATCGGCCGCAATTTCTCTTCGATGTCGCTGCGGCTAGCCAGAAATATAAACGGAATCGCCTTCGTCTGCTGCCGACCGCGCAGCTTTTCGTAAAGCTGCCGCCCATCAAGTCCCGGCATGCGATAGTCGCACACCACCAGATCCGGCGGATCATCCACGATTTTCAGCAGCGCATCAGCCCCATCCGCAGCCGCGCGCGCATCGCAATGCGGCAACAATCCTTTCATCAAAAGGTCGAGGATCAGCGCGTTATCATCGACGACCAGGACTTTGACATCCTTCATCGGCGTCATCGCTTCACACGCTTCCCGGGACGCACGTACGTGCCACTTCGGCCGCCCGCCTTCTTCACCACGTACACCTCGGTGATTTCCATGCCGCGTTCGAGCGCTTTGCACATATCGTAAATCGTCAGCGCCGCAACCGACACCGCTACCAACGCTTCCATCTCGACGCCGGTCGGGCCGGTAGCCGTCGCCTCGGATGTCAGCTCAATTCCATTCTGGCACAGCTTGGCGCTCACATCTACGTGAGTCAAAGCGAGGGGATGACAAAGTGGAATCAGCTCCGCCGTGCGCTTAGCGGCGCCAATTCCGGCGATGCGGGCGATCTCGAGTGGATTACCTTTGGGCGATTTCAGTGCTCGCACGCTGCGAATCGTTGCTCGCTCCATGCGAATGAACGCGTGCGCCTGCGCAATACGGAACGTGGCCGCCTTCGCCGTAACGTCCACCATGCGCACGCGCCCTTTTTCGTCGTAGTGCGAGAGTTTTGCCATGATGTCTAGCGATGTGAACTTATGACGGCTTGATTCGCTGCAACCTGCCGCGCTTTTGACTTTGTAGCGGCCGCCTGTTTTTTAGGCGGGTGTCGTTGAATTTGCATTTGAATCTGTGGGGGCGGGTCTCAGACCCGCGTCCATCGAATCGACGTCAGAACAATCCCCGCCGGGGCAGCACGTTCGCCATCTCCCCCGCCGCGTAAACCAGCTTCGCCGCATTCACCACCAAAAAACAATTGCCCTTAACCACGGATCCAATATCGCCCGAACCTTCCCAGTGAATCGCTTCCACCACGGCCTCGCCCTCCGGCCAGCTCACACGCGCCGGCAGAAAATGCGCCAGCGGCGGCTTCTCATTCAAAGGATGCGAGAGCTTGGCCTTCAGCAACGCCAAAGGAAGCGGCTTGTGTCCGCTCAGCAACTCGATCGCCGGAACCACGAACAATTCAAACGTGACCATCGTCGAAACCGGATTTCCCGGCAAACCAAATACCGGCTTGCCGTGACAAAAACCGAACACCGCAGGCTTGCCCGGACGAATCGCCACAGCATCAAAATAGAATTCCGCCCCCAACTCCTTCAACACCTGCTCTACCAGATCGTATTTCCCGACTGATACTCCGCCCGTCAGCGCCACGATATCCGCTTCGAGCGCTTTTTCAATGTGCGAGCGTAATTCCGCGAGGCTGTCGGGTGCGGTCCCGAGCATCACGGGTTCGCCGCCCGCGAGCGACACTTGCGCCGCTAGCGACAGGTTGTTGCTATTGCGAATCTGATATTTCGTCGGACTGCCGTCCACCGCAACTAATTCATCGCCCGTCGAAAGAATCGCGACGCGCGGCTTCTTTGCCACCACCAGCCGCGAGCGCCCCACCTGCGCCGCAATCGCCAGCTCGGCATAACTCAGCCGCTTGCCGCGCGCGAGCACGCTCTCACCCACGCGCGTTTCTTGCCCTTCCAGCACGAAATGTGCGCCCTCACGCGCTGATTGCTCCACAACCACGTACTCGCCATCGATTCGCGCGTACTCGTTCATCACAATCGAATTCGCGGCGCGCGGCATGGCAGCGCCCGTCATGATTTGCACGCAAGTCCCCGTTTCGACCATGCCAGCGAACGGTACCCCCGCGCGACTTTCCCCGATCAAGCGCAGCTTCGCTCCGGGCTGCGCCGCATCGGCGGCACGCAGCGCAAACCCATCGCGTGTTGAGCGATTAAACGGCGGATAGTTCCGGTCGGCGCGCACATCTTCCGCCACGATGCGCCCCAGCACGCGCGAAGGGTCGTCCGCGAATTCAATGGTTTCGGTAGGAGGAGGAGGCGCACAACGCCGCGCGCATATTACTTCGATCACTTTCGCGCGGGCTGCTTCGTAGGAAAGCATGGCGCCTTAGAGCCAGGATGCGAGCTTCGTGCCTCGCGGCACAATCGTCGCGTCGCGTTCCGGCCCGGTGGATATCATCCCAATTTCAACCTGCAGTTGATCGGAAATAAAATTTAGATAATTGCGGGCCGCTTCCGGCAAATCCTTCACGCTGCGAATTCCCGGCGTCGGTTTCTGCCAGCCGGGCAAAGTCACGTACACAGGCGCGACCTGCAACAGCGTTTCGACGTCCGCCGGCATATGTTCCAGCGTCTTGCCCTTAAATTTGTAGCCGGTGCAAACTTTGATTTCCGGCTGCGTGTCATACACATCCATCTTGGTGACCACCAGCGAGTCGATTCCGCTGAGCATCTTGGCGAACTTCAGCACTACCAGATCGAGCCACCCGCAACGTCGCGGTCTGCCGGTCACCGCGCCGAATTCCTTGCCGCGTTCGCGCAAGGCCTGCGCGTCCAGGTCCGGCATCTCCGTGGGAAATGGTCCGCTGCCCACGCGCGTAGTGTAAGCCTTCGTCACGCCAACCACGCCGCAAATCCGCGTCGGTGCCACGCCCAGCCCTGTCGCGACGCCGCCCGATGTCGCATTCGACGACGTCACGTAAGGATAAGTTCCGTGATCAATATCGAGCATCGTGCCCTGCGCGCCTTCAAACAGCACCGATTCGCCGTTGTCCAATGCGCGATTCAACAACACGCCAGTGTCCGTCACCAGGCCGTGAATATGCGCCGCCAACTCCATATATTGATCGTAGATTCCCGCGGTTTCCAGTGGATGCCCATACGTCGCGCGGCTGATGGCGTTTTTTTCGTCGATCACGCGCTCCAATTTTTCCTTGAAGCCGGCCGGATCGAACAAATCGCACACGCGAATCCCGCGCCGCGCCATTTTATCTTCATACGCAGGACCGATGCCGCGGGAAGTAGTTCCAATCGCCGCCGCCCCGCGCGCCGATTCCGCAGCCTTATCCATCTCGCGGTGATACGGAAAAATCAAATGCGCGCGATCGCTCAGAAAAAGCCGTCCACGCACCTCAATTCCCGAGCGCTTCAGATTCTCCAGCTCGGCCACCAGCGCCGCCGGATCCACCACAGTCCCCGCGCCGATCACCGCCTTCTTCTCCGGCCGCAGAATCCCGCTGGGAATCAATTGCAGAATATATTTGTGATTATTGAATATGACGGTGTGCCCGGCATTGTGACCGCCCGCATAGCGCGCCGTGTAGTCGAAGGACTGCGCCAGATAATCAACGACCTTGCCCTTGCCCTCGTCGCCCCACTGCGCGCCTACTACGCAGACCGCTTTCGTTCGCGCCTTCTCAGTCACCTTCGCCGCCCCCACCGTTCGTCAGGCCGCACCTTGCCCCTGTCGTTGACACCAGAAGCACTACAGGCGGGCTAACACGAATACAAGTACGGTCAATTCTAGCCTCCGCCTGCCCCCGACGCAAGCATCAGGACAAAAGCCAGAAGCGGACGAGCTACCCAACTGCTTTATAGCGGAAACAATCGCGAGCATGATCATTGACCATGCCTGTGGCTTGCATGAAGGCATAACAGATGGTCGTGCCGACAAAGCGAAAACCGCGGCGCTTCAAATCCTTGCTGAACGCGTCCGATTCCTCCGTGCGCGCCGGAATCTTTCGCGAAGTCGCCCACTTATTTCTCTGCGGGCGCCCGCCCACGAACTGCCACACGTAACGGTCAAACGATCCGAACTCGCGCTGCACCTCAAGAAACGCCGCAGCATTTGAGATTGTCGCCGCGATCTTCAAACGATTGCGCACAATGCCGGCATCCGCCAGCAGCGAGCGCACTTTACGCTTGTCGTAGCGCGCAATTTTCTCGGCATCAAATCCGTCAAACGCCCCGCGGTAATTCTCGCGTTTATTGAGAATCGTCTCCCAACTCAATCCCGCCTGGGCGCCTTCCAAGATTAGGAACTCAAAAAGCACGCGGTCATCGTGCACCGGCTTGCCCCATTCCCGATCGTGGTACTCCACCATCAACGGCGACCGTGCCCAATGGCACCGCCGCTGCTCTTTTTTCGCTTTCACGCTCATAGGAGATGTTGCGGCAGGATACTACGCCGAGCAGCAGCAGTAGTAGCGGACTCTAAATCCGAATGCGACGCACGCTCAGCCGATGCCGACGACGCTGCGGCAGCCGAAAGACACCGCCGGCACAAACAATCCGCATAACGCGCCCGCAGGTCGCTCAACACCGAACCAACGACCTGCAATCCCTCGCACCAGCACCCGGAGGCCGGCGCGCCGCAAGAGAATGACTCAGCGCAAGCCGCGCAGTTCTTCGACGTCGGCGCGCTCCCCGGCAATGTCAGCTCTGGCTCGCCGCGGCTCATAGTCACCTGTCTTGAAGTGAAATCGCGCCGAAGGCCTACGAAATGTGGCGCTGGATGACTTTCTCAATCGATTCTTTCGGCTGCGCCCCGACGAGTTGGTCCGCCACCTGCCCACCCTTGAAAATCAGCAACGTGGGTATCCCGCGAATATTGAATTTGCCCGCCGCGTTGATGTTCTCATCCACGTTGAGCTTCACCACTTTCAGCTTTCCCGCGTGCTCTTTCGCGAGCTCTTCCACCGTCGGCGTCAACATATGGCACGGGCGGCACCAATCGGCCCAGAAATCCACCATCACCGGCTGCGTCTTGCTGGCTTCCACCACATCTGCTTCGAAATTCGCGTCGTTCACCGCTTGAATGTTATCTGACATGTTGTTCCTTATTGTCCTTGTAGCGCCGCACTACGCCTCCCGAAACCCTGCAGGAAACGTTTCCAGCGCTACCCTTTAGATGTCCCAGCAACCCGCGGGATTCGCGCCCTCTTAGCTGCTTCATACAGTGTGACATAAGCCGCCGCCGAAGCCTTCCACGAAAAATCTCTAGCCATGCCGTTCTTTTGCAGCGTCTGCCAGGCCTTCGGATCACGTTGCAGTTTCAATGCGGCACGCAACGAGTCCAGCAGCGCCCGCCCATCATACGCCTCGAACTTAAAACCTGTCCCATGATGCGTTTTCGAGTCGAAGTTCTGTACGGTGTCATCCAGGCCGCCCGTTGCCCTCACAATGGGCACCGTACCATAGCGCAAGCTGTATATCTGGTTCAAGCCGCACGGCTCGTAGCGTGAAGGCATCAGGAACATGTCTGCCCCGGCCTCAATCTTGTGCGCTAGCGGGTTGTCGTACCCGATCTTCACGCCCACGCGGCCCGGGAATTTCTCGGCCATATCCTTGAAGAGCTTTTCGTATTCCGGCTGGCCCGTGCCCAGCGCCACCAGCGTCAGATTTTCCTTCATCAGATCCGGCGCAATCTGCGCGATCAGGTCGAACCCCTTCTGATCCGCGAAGCGCGAGACGATGCCCACCACCGGGCGGTCCAGATATTCCGGCTTGTCCACGGGCAGCTTGAACTGCTGCAGCAAATCTTTCTTGTCCGCCTTCTTCGCTTCCAGATTGTGCACGGAATAATTCTGCGTGATGAACGTGTCCACCTCGGGACTCCACACCGAATAGTCGACACCGTTCAGAATTCCGATCAGCCTGTCCGCGCGGCCTCGGATCACCCCTTCCAATCCGTTGCCAAATTCCGGCGTCTGAATTTCCTGCGCGTAGCGGCGGCTCACCGTGGTCAGGTAGTCGGCATACAGAAGCCCACCCTTCAGAAAATTCACTTTTCCGTAAAATTCCAGCCGGTCCATCGTGAAAAAAGTATCGGGCAGGCCGATCGTGCGCATCACCGTCTGCGGAAATATTCCTTGGTAGCCGATATTGTGAATCGTGAACACCACCGGCAACCCGCGCACCACGGGGTCCTCGGCGTGCTGCGTGCGCAGCAGCACTGGCACCAGCGCCGTCTGCCAGTCGTGGCAATGAATCACGTCGGGCAGCCACACACGCTTCATGAATTCGATGGCCACGCGCGAAAATTCCGTGAACCGCTCCGCGTTGTCCGGATAGTCCGCGCCCTTCTCGCCATACAGCTGCTCGCGGTCGAAAAATCCGCGGTCGTCTACGAAAAAATAACGCACGCCCGCGACCGCCGGCCCTTCGCCAATCGCCGGAAAACGCAGCTTGTCGCCCAGCGTCACGGTGACGCTCGAAACCAATATCGAAGTGATCTTGTTCCCGCGGTAGCGCGGCAGCAGCACCGCCACTTCGTGGCCCATCTCCGACAGCGCCTTGGGCAGAGCTCCGACCACGTCCGCCAAGCCGCCGGTCTTCGAGTAAGGCAAACCTTCCGATGCGATGAACAGGATTTTCATAAGCCGTCAGCAGAAACGGAAACGGTATCGGAACGACACAGCTTCGTCAAGGTCGCACCGTACACCGTAGCATAGGCAATCTTGCCTGTGCTCGGTCTGTTGATGTTGTGAATCGCGCTACGGCGCGATTCATCCTGAGATCCCGCAGTGCGGGATCGAAGGGTAGCGGCCAGCTTCAGCAGGGCGCCTTTGTTTTAGTTTTGTCACTCGCATTGCTACACTCGCACCACACATGTCACGCCAACGCTTAGGCCAGCACTACCTCCACGATCTAGGATGGCGCAAACGCATCCTTGCCACTCTGCCGCTCGCCGCTAATCAAACCTGGATCGAAATCGGCCCCGGCCACGGCGAAATGACGCAGCTTCTGCTGGGCGAAGGGCGCCGCGTCGTCGCTGTCGAAGCCGATCAAAGCCTCGCCGAGGGCCTGCGCGCCTCCCGCGACGGCCAAGCGAATGAATGGCCCGGCCTGGAAATAGTCACCGCCGATGTCCTTGCAACAAACATCGCCGATCTAGCGACCGGCACGATCCACATCTACGGCAACCTGCCGTACTACATCACCTCGCCCATCCTGCATCATCTCTTCCGCTGGGCCGCCCACATCGCATCCATCCATATCGTCATTCAATTAGAAGTCGCCGAGCGCATCGCAGCCCGCCCTGGCGTGCGCGACTACGGGTATCTCTCCACGCTCTGCCAGTTTTATGCCCAACCCAAAATCGCGCTGCGTATTCCCCCAGGCGCATTCCGGCCGCCGCCAAAAGTGAAGTCCGCGCTGGTGGGGATGACTCTGCCAGGCGAACAAGCGAACCTCAACATCGTGGGAGAATCCGAGGAAAAGCAATTCCTGGAATTCGTGCAGAACTGCTTCAGCCAAAAACGCAAGACTCTGCGCAATAATCTGCTAGCGATCGCGACCGACAAAAAAATCCACGAGGCCCTAGAAGCCGCCGCGTTGCGCCCCGACGCTCGCGCCGAACAACTCGCACTGGCCCAGTTCGCTGCGCTCTTCGGCCTTGTCACACGGTAGTGCCCTGCCCTGGGTATGCCAATCTCCTGACTTGCGTATCGCATCCTCAATCCTCGTTCGCGGACACCGAGCGAGGATTAAGACCACGCCGTGGAAATGTGAACGCCCGGGCGAGCTGGGGCGCAGCAAGCGGCGCCCCTGTCCTAGAATTTGTGTGCTCAACGATTCTAGGACTCTTCGAGGACCGTCTGCAGCCGATCAGGAAAATTCGACATGATCCCGTCCACGCCTGCCGCCGCCACCGCGCGCATCACTTCCGGGTCATCCGCAGTCCAGGTAGCCACCTGCAAATCCAACCGGTGCGCATCTTCTACCAATTTCGGCGTAACCAGATTCGCCTTAGGACACAGCTGCCGCACGCCCAGTTCGATGGCCACCTTCGCGAAGTCCTCGCTCGGCTGATCCACCAGCAATCCCATCATCATCGTGGAATCCACCTGGCGCAACGCGGTCAGCGTGGACTGGTCAAACGAAATCACGATCGAACGCGCGGTACTTTGCGATTTATGCAACTCTGCCACCAGCGAATGGTGCATGCCCCAGGCCGCGTCATATTTGACTTCCAGGTAGAAAATCACGTCGTGATCGCTGCCAAATTTCAGCACTTCTTCCAGCGTAGGTATGCGCTGCCCCATGAATTCCCGGTCGAACCACATGCCTGCGTCCAGCTTGCGCAGTTCCGCCAAAGTGTAGTCGTGCACGTTCCCGCGACCATTCGTGGTGCGCTCCAGCGTCGAGTCGTGGATCGCGACGAACCGCGCGTCGCGCGTCAGGTGCAGGTCCGTTTCGATGAATCCAGCGCCCAGCTGCAGGGCGCGTTCAAACGCCGCCAGCGTGTTTTCCGGCGCGTGGCCGGAAGCCCCGCGATGCGCAATTACCCATGGTTTTCGCATAAGCACGGCTATCCTAGCAGACAACCCAGTCGTCCCGGCTGTCCGGTATTTGCGGTGGTGATGGAAGTTGCACCCCGAAGCAATCACGCCTGCAACCGGGCTTCGTGCGATGAAATCGGTCAAATCTTCCGCCGGAATCGAGCGAAATCACGACCGAAATCAGCCGCGCGGAGATGTAGAACCTCTGCAAAACGTTTCCTAAATTGGACAACGTGTTAGTCAGCGGGCGAATTTCGAAGATGAAAGCCCCGGCATTCCCCCCTCCGCGGCAACCTGGAAGACTTCGGACTGTTCTATCCCCAACTATTGCAATTACTTAGACGAACGGCCTGGATGGTTTTTCGCATGGCCCCTTTGGAAGCCCGATTGCCACTGCGTATTCGCCTTCTCAGCGGCGTGGACTCGTCCATGCAGCATCCAGGGCGTGCCCGCGACCTCAAGTTTCGCGGTAGTGGTTGCGTCGTCAGCCCGCTACCTGACATAGGTGCCGGCCCGAATCGGGACGAGCGTCACGACCAAGCGCGCATTTTGAGCGGAAGAATGATTTTGACGAACGAGTTCAATCCGTCGTAGGCTCTGCGGCGAATTCGCCGCGGCCACGCCGGGTGAGGTTTCAGGGATTGTTACAGGAGATTCGGGAATGGCACCGAAGGGCAGCATCGTGATTCAAGCCATGCTAAGGCGCTTGGCGCAGGAAGAACTTGCATTACAAGAAGAGCATTGCAAAAGGGTGAAAGCAACGGGGTCTGTCGAAGCAGCAAAGCCGCTACAGGCAAAGGCGGCTGCGTACTGAGGGTGTGATTCGGCAGCAACGGCCCTCGTGCCGGTTCTGCTCCATGTCCAGTAACGGAACTTTCGCTCCGCAGAGCGAGCCGCCTCCGGTGCTGGACAGCGGCAAAAGAGCAGCAACGGCACGCGCTTGGGGAGGGGGACGTGGCGCTGTTCGTTTTGATGGTTGCAGCATTGGTGGTCGCGCAAACGTGGCTGGATTGGCGCGACACGAAAAAAGACTGGGTTGTGCCGGAGTGGGCAAAAGGCCTGGCGCTCGCGGGAGTCGTTGCGGCTTCGCTCACCGCCGCCACTTCGTTCGCGTCCTTCTGGCTTCAGGATCCAGCCAACGCCTCGAATAACACATTCAACTCCGCCATGTTCTGGCCCGAGCTCGGTTTCCTGCTCTGCGCCATGGGCGTGATAATCGTAGCGGTGCGCAAAAAGCGCTTGCGATTGATGCTGCTGCTGACGGGCGTCTTGACGGCTGCCTTCTGGATCGGCATGACGCTATCGTAATCCTGCACGATCCGCGGCAGGCCTTCGTAGCGGCGGTCTTTAGGATGTCCTGGCACCCACTGTAAAGCATGTCGTGGCACCGTACACTTTAGACCGCCATCGGTGATGGCCGCACCACCGATGGCGCCCGCCGCGGTGGACGCCGCTACAAACTCGACTGCAACAGCAAAGACAAAGGAGCCGGCGGGACGCCGGCGCTAGGAAACCAACGGCAAAGTCAAAACGTCCCCTCTGTGGCGGCTTTTCTTTTGTACGTCCTTAATTCCCCCTAGTTCCTTGACCTCCTTCACCTCGATGCACCCGCCGTCCACCGGCACCCAACCGCCATTCGCCGATTAACGCAAGACACCCCACCCGGCCTCCTCTATTCTCGCCTCATGAACGGCAACGCAATTCGGATCGGAGACAACACCATGACCAGCACAAATGGCCAGTCGTCCATGACTTCAATGATTTCCAGCGCGCGAATCCCCGCGGCGGGCGCGACCTTGCTGATCCTGCTGGGCATCGTGCTCCAGCTCGGCGAACTTGGCTACAGCCATCTTCGCCTGGACAACCTCTGGCTCTTTTCCATGATGGTCGGCGATATTTGGAATATCCTCTCCATGCGCCTGAATCTCCCCAGCTCGGGAGAAGTGCTGCGTTACTGGCCCCTGATTCTCGTGGGCCTCGGTCTCGCAATCTTGCTGGCAACACAGGAAAATCGCTTCTCCGCATCCCGGAGGGGTTAACAACCATGGGAAGCAATCGGTCCTACAGCTGGAGCTTCATCTTCGGCGCGCTGATCGTCGCCGCCGGAGTTGTGCTGCTCCTCGATCAACAGGGCATCATCAACGCTGACCGAGTCTTCAGTTATTTCTGGCCGGTGGTAATGATCGCCTTTGGGTCCGTGATGCTGATTGATTGCCGCGGCCGTGGTGGACGAGGCATCTGGGGCATGATCCTGCTTGCCATCGGCGCGCTCCTGGTTCTGGAAAACCTCGGCGTCGCTCACATTCGCTTTGACACTATCTGGCCGCTGATAATCATCGGCGTCGGCGTGCTGATGATCTGGCAAGCCGCCGGCCCGCGCATCCGTCCCGATGGGACTCCAAGGTCTCAGTGGCCTGAGATTTTCAATCGCTGGAGCCGCGTTGGTTCTCCCGACGCCGATTTCAACGGTGTCGCAATTTTGGGTGGCTTCAAACGCCGCATCACCAGCCAGAAATTCAAAGGCGGCAGCGTTTTATCCGTCATGGGCGGCTTTCAAATTGACCTGCGCCAGGCGGACATGGAAGGTGACTCGGCCACCATTGAAGCCATGTCCTTCATGGGCGGCGGCGAAATCAAAGTTCCGGACGACTGGCAGGTTTCCATGGAGGGCATGAGCTTGTTCGGCGCGTTCGTTGACGAAACTGATCAGCAAACGCCCACCGCCTCCGGCACTCAGAAGCGGTTGATCATGAAGGGCGTCAGCCTGATGGGCGGCATCGTCGTAAAGAATTAAAACGCAATCATGCATCCCATACTCAGTCAATTCCGCCGCGTCTTGATTTACCTCCTCGCGTGGATTCCCATCGCAGGGCTGCTAGCTTATCTACTCACCGTCACTCACGAAATCGGCGCGCACGAAGCAATCGTGCTTTCCGTCCCGCTTTGCCTTCTGTACGCGTTCCTCTGCCTCACTTCGTGGTATTCCTGCCGGGGAAATCCGCTGGAGAAATATGGCCTTGGCCGCCTGATCGCTACGCACCTCGCCGCTGCGCTCGTCGCCGCTATCATCTGGGCCGTGGCGGCCGAAAGCCTCACCAGCACGCTCTCCAAAATGCAATATTTCCCCGGCCTCAGCTACCGGTTCCGGCCGGAAGTTCCGCTCGTATTCTTCACGGGTCTGCTGCTCTATCTGCTTTGGGTCACCTTGTATTACGTGATCATCGCGGTGGAAGCTTCGCGCGACGCCGAAGCCCGCGTCATGAAAGCTAGCGTCCTCGCACGCGACGCCGAGTTGCGCGCGTTGAAAGCTCAAGTGAATCCGCACTTTCTCTTCAACAGCCTGAATTCCATCAGCGCGCTTACTAGCTCCGACGCATCCCAGGCCCGGGAAATGTGCATCCTGCTGGGAGATTTCCTGCGGCGCACGCTGGGCTTGGGAGAAAAAGCCGCCATTCCGCTGGAAGAAGAGCTCTCGCTCATCCATGCCTTTCTGGCGGTCGAAAAAGTTCGCTTCGGCGCGCGCATTCAGATGGAAGAAAATATTGATGAATCAGCTTTGCACGTTCCTGTGCCGCCGCTTCTCCTTCAGCCGCTCGTTGAGAACGCGGTAGTGCACGGCATCGCAAATTTGGTCGAAGGCGGGTGGATTCACCTGGATGTCCATTCGCAAAACGGCACGCTGACGATTACGGTCGAAAACAGCTTTGATCCCGACGCTCCGCCGCGCCGCAAAAGCGGTGTGGGCCTGGTAAATGTCCGCCAGCGCCTGCAAGCACGCTACGGCAATCAAGCCAGCTTCGCCGTGAAGACGGATGGGGATCGGTACCGCGTGGCACTGACTCTGCCCACGGAAAGCGAGGCTCAATCGGCATGACCCGCGCAGCCGCAGCAAAAATTCGAGCGGTGATTGTGGACGACGAAGAACTCGCCCGCCAGGTCCTGCGCGAATTCATCTCCGCGCACCCCGAAATCCAACTGATCGCCGAGTGCGCCAACGGCTTCGAAGCCGTCAAAATCGTCACCGAACAGAAGCCCGACCTGATGTTCCTCGACATCCAGATGCCCAAGCTCGACGGCTTCGAAGTTCTGGAACTGATCGGCAATGACACCGCCGTCGTATTCGTCACCGCTTATGACAGCTACGCGATCAAAGCCTTCGAAGTCCACGCCGTGGATTATCTTCTGAAACCCTTCGGCGCCGACCGCTTCGAAGCATCGCTGAAACGCGCCAAAGAGCGATTAGCGGGCAAGCAGACGGAAAACGCTCCGTCAGCCACAGAGCTAGCGGTTGCAGCTCGCCCGCCCGCGCAATTCCTCGACCGCATCGCCGTGCGCGACGGCACGCGCGTTTACATCATTCCGCTCGCCAAGCTCGAGTACGCAGAAGCCCAGGACGACTACGTCGCCCTAGCCGCCGAAGGCAAGAAACACCTGAAGCAGCTAACAATCTCCAGCCTGGAATCCGCACTCGATCCGTCGCGTTTCATGCGCATCCACCGCTCGTACATCGTCAACCTGGAACGAGTGGCCAAGGTCGAGCCGTACGGCAAAGACAGCCACATCGCAGTGCTCGCGAACGGCACACAGATCCCAGTAAGCCGCGCCGGCTACGCCCGCCTCCGCGCCTTCCTCGACCGCTGAGCTCCGCTCATCGCAGCCCGCCGCGACCGCGCCGAGCCCCATATGGAGTGCGGCGGCTTGCCGCTGCTTTCGCCGGAGCGAAGTGTCCAACGCTAAGCCGATCTAGGCGAGGCTTGCCTCGCCCACTCGCCCTCTCGGTAAGGTGTCACGTGTCGGGCACCTGCTTAACACAGCCCGCCCCAGGCTTGTCACGATGTCAGCCCCACCACTTTCAACTCTCGGCTGTTAACTCTGTCACAGGCCCCGACCCATCACGCGGAGCCCACCTCCGCGCCCGAATCTCAAATTGTTACACGCCCCAGTTCTAGAACTTCTACTACTCGACCACGCTCCGTTTGTTAACGACCTGTATATTGCGGCACGCGTCCATTCGTAGTAATGTCCCGCCATGCCCCGCCCTTCCTCGCGACGGTCCCCCCGGCATCGCGCTAAGGGCATGCAAAGGAGAGGTAGGAAAATGGCATCCCCGGCCGACGCTAAAGCCAACAGTTCCTCCGCCAAGGAAAACGCGGAAGGCGCCAATGTAGACAAGATCCGCGACATTTTATTCGGCTCACAGATGCGCGATTACGAGAAGCGCTTCGTTCGCCTGGAAGAAACTGTCATCAAGGCCGTCGAGACCCTGCGTGAGGACATGACCAAGCGCCTTGACACCCTCAGCAACTACATTAAGGAAGAAACCGATTCCCTGGGCCAGCGCATCAAGGCCGAAAAGTCCGAACGCGCCGAAGGCTTGAAAGAACTTACGCGCGAAATGAAGGACACCGGGAAAATCGTCGAGAAAAAGCTCTCGCAGCTTGAGGATCAAATGTCCGACGGCCACGCAGAACTGCGCGCCAAGCTGCTCGAGCACTCGAAATCGGTGTCCGCGGAAATTGATAAGCTGCGCCGCGATTCCACCGCGGCTCTGAACCGCGAAGTCGAAGTTTTGCGCGACGAAAAAACCGACCGCGCCGGCTTGGCCGACTTGTTCAACGAATTCTCGCTGCGGCTCAAGAATAAATTCGAGCTGCCCGGGGAGTAGCCGAAGACGAGCCGGAAGACTAGCCGGAAAACATCCCGCGAGCGCGCCGGTAGCGCGCCGGCTGAGCGGGCTGCAACGTGAGCCCGCCGCCGAGACCTTCACCCTCCCATATGGCCGAGCAAGCGCAACGCCGCGCCTTCGAGGCGCAGGCCCAGGAAAAACCGACGGACAATAACCACGCGTACGAAGAGCTGCGCCACCTAATCGTCGCGCCCGAAACGGAAGGCATCGCCGCGATCGAGGAGCGGCTCGACAATCTCGAAAAACGTACGGAAGACGTAAGCGTCGTCGTCGCCGAAGCGATTCAGATGCGCCGCGAGAAAGGTGATGACCTCGCTCTTGCCGCCGCACTGGCCCCCACCATCCAGGAAACTCTGCGCGAATCCGTGCGCCGCGATCCGCACGTTCTCGCCGACGCGCTTTTTCCCGTGATGGGCCCGGCCATCCGCAAATCCATCGCGGAAACATTGCGCGGCATGCTCGAATCCTTCAACGAAGCTCTGGAGCACAGCCTCTCGTGGCGGGGCATTCAGTGGCGCGTCGAGGCCTTCCGCACCGGAAAGCCTTTCGCGGAAATTGTGATGATGCACAGCCTACTCTATCGCGTTGAGCAGGTTTTCCTGATTCATCGTGAGACCGGCCTGGTGCTGAATCACGTCGTCGCTCCGTCCGCTCCTGCGCAGGACGCCGACATGGTCGCTGGACTCCTCTCCGCGATTCAGCAATTTGCGCGCGACTCCTTTCAGTCAGGGAACACTGAAAATCTCGGCAACATGACGTTCGACGAATTGCAAATTCGCATCGTCAGCGGTCCGAACGCCGTAATCGCCGCGGCAATTCGCGGCCACGCGCCAGAAGCGTATAACCTCGCGATGAATGAAACTCTGGAAGAAATTCAGCGCCATTACAGTTCCGCGCTCGCCCATTTCACGGGCGATCCTGGCCCTTTTCGCGCGGCCGAACCTCAAATCGCTCGCCTGCTCGAGACGCAATATCGCGAGAAGCCGCCGGAAATGCGCAAGCCGCGCGCCGCAATCATCGCGGGAGCCATCGCCGCCGTGCTTCTACTCGGTTGGGCCGGCTACTCCACGTATCTGCTGATCGAATGGTCGCGATTCCTTTCCGAGATGCGCAAACAGCCGGGCATCGTCGTGGTTTCCTACACCAAAGACGGCCGTACATTTCACATCCAGGGATTCCGCGATCCGCTCTCCGAGGATCCCAGGAAATTAATCTCTCAGGCCGGTCTCGATCCTGATCACGCGGACCTGCAACTCGCGCCCTACTATTCGCTCGATGACGCCATGGTCGCCAGACGTGCCGCGGCGTTGCTCCATCCCCCAGCGGGCGTCACCTTTACCGCAAAAGACGGCGAACTAATCCCCACAGGCAGTGCTCCGCAAAGCTGGATCGCACAGCTCGAAGAAAAAGCGCCTTGGATCGCGGGCGTCAGCAGAGTGGATGAATCGCATTTGCAGAATTCTAATTTGCAGCAGTTGAATGGGCTGAAAAACACACTCGAATCCGTCGTGCTGCTGTTCCCTCTGGGTCGCGCGGAGCTGGACGCCGGCCAGGAAACCTATCTCACCGAAGCGGAAAAGGATATTCGCGAGCTTGTCGCGCAGGCCGTGCCTCTGCACCAGGTCGTCACGGTGGAATTGGTGGGCCACACGGATATCACCGGCGTCGAAGCCGCCAATATTCCTCTCAGTCGCGAGCGCGCCGACCAAATTCGCGCGGCGCTCCTGCGCCACGGCGTCAAATCCGCTAGCCTGCTTCCGCGCGGCGTCGGGACTTCGCAGCCTCTTCACGATGAAGACACCGACGAAGGCCGTCGCCTCAATCGCAGCGTCACCTTCAAAGTGACACTCTCTTCCCTTCCCGCCGCCGGCGCAGCTAGCGATACCTCCGGCGCAGCTCCCGTAAACTGAGCGAGATATCGGGATGCTTCAGAAGAAAGTCTGCATGCTCGGCTCTTTTTCCGTCGGCAAATCCAGTTTGGTGCGGCGCTTTGTGGAAAGTATGTTCGACGAGCAGTACCACACAACCATCGGCGTGAAAGTGGACAAGAAAGTGGTCAACGCCAATGGTCAAGACCTGACGCTGGTCCTGTGGGATATATACGGCGAAGATGTGTTTCAGAAAATGCGCATGTCCTACTTGCGCGGGATGCATGGCTATCTTCTCGTCGTGGATGGCACGCGCCGGAAAACTCTCGACGATGCATTGGCGCTGAACGATCGCGTCGTGAGCGAAATCGGAAAAGTTCCCGCAGTACTCGCGCTGAATAAATTCGACCTCACTGATCAATGGGAAATTGAGCCGGGGCGCGAAACGGAATTGGCCGCAGCCGGCTGGACGGTCGAGCACACCAGCGCGAAGACCGGCGACGCGGTCGAGGAAGCTTTTCTGCATCTGGCGCAAGCGATGCTGGCCAAATAAATGTCCGCGAATTCCATCTTCGAATCCTTCCTCGCCGGCCAGGGATACGCACTATTTGAATATCTTGGCGATGGCGATTTCCGCCTGATCGGCGAATGGCCCGAGTGGTGCGCGAATATTTGGGGCGCGCAACCCAGCCGCGACCAGCTGATCGGATTCGCCGACAAATCGCCATTCCTTGAGAATTTCCTCGTGGATGCCGAAGAATTCTGGCGTGCTCAATCGCCCGGCTCGGTCAATTCCGGCAACTGGATCGAAGGCGGTACGGATGGCCGCGAAATTCCCCTGGAAGCTTCCGCTCGCTCGCTCGACGGCAAACGGATTCTCCTGATCCAAAACCTTTCGGAAACATTCGGGCAACAGCAGAAGTGGTTCCAGACCGCGCGGAATTCTCTTCTCGAGCACGAGAAACTCCTAAAGGAAATTCAGAAGAAGGAAATTCTGCTGCACTGTATCGTGCACGACCTCACGCAGCCGCTCAGCGCCATGAACGGAGTGTTCCATCTCCTGGAGCGTGAAAATCTTCCCGCTGGGCTGCGAAAATACGTGAAGGCCGGCGAGCGCGAATCGCAGCGCCAGGAACTGATGATTCGCGGAATCCTGGAAGCCTTTTCCAGCGACCTCGCCGCGCAACAAGCGCGCGAAGCCAGCGCCCACGAAGCGCCCGATCTGCTCGTCTGCGCCAAACAAGCGATCGAGGAATTCACACCAGCGTTTCGCGAGCGGCAAATCCGCTTGGCTCTGGGACCTCATGCAGGCGGAACTTGCGGATGGCGCGTGGCCGGCGACGCTTCGCGCATCGATCGAATCTTCGGCAACTTGCTGGAAAATGCCATGCGCTACGCGCCGAAAGGAACCTCGGTCACGGTTGGTTTGCAGGACCACGACGGTTTTGTGTTCGCCCACGTGGACGATGAAGGTCCCGGCCTGCCGCCCGATCAACGCCCCGATCAACTTTTTGCGCTTTTCTCCAAGGGCAAGGCGCATCCCGGAAAAGCCGGCCTGGGACTTTATTTCTGCAAAATCACCGTGGAGCGCTGGGGCGGCGCCATTGGCGCCGAAACGCGTGACGGCGGCGGCTCGCGATTCTGGTTCCGCTTGCCACGTGTAGCCGCAACGGCGAAAGACAACACGCACGCGCCAGCGCGCGAAAAGCCGGTCGAAAAGGAAAGGTCGCACAGATTCAAGAAGGCCGAAAAAACTCTGCGCATTCTGGTCGCGGACGATGGCGAGCTCAACCGCGACCTCATCATTGAGTTATTAAAAAAGCGCGGGCATGTCGCGGAAGGTGTGGCTGACGGCCGCCAAGCTCTCGCCGCGTTGGAAAAGCACAACTTCGACGTGGTGCTGCTGGACGAAGAAATGCCGATGATGACCGGACTGCAAGCCACCGCTGCGATCCGGCGCAGCGAAGCCACCACTGGAAAACATCAGATCATCATCGGCATCTCTGGGCACGCCACTGAAGACGACGAGCATCGTTTCCGCGAAGCGGGAATGGATGCGTCGCTCGCGAAACCTGTCGAGGTAAAGACGCTCTATAAAGCCGTCGAATCTGCGGTGCAGAACTTGCATTCGCCTGCCGCACATCCTCAGCACGAAGCGGAATCTGCCGCGGCGGCTGCGCCATCCGCTGCCTCGCGCGCGCCGGTAGATTCTTATGCTGATTCGGCGGCGCCTTCCGAAGATGTGGTCACCCACTTGCGCCGCACCACTGGAGGTAACGAGAAACTGATTCGCTCACTCGCGGCGACGTTCCTGGCCGATGCTCCGAGGGCGCTGTCGCGCATACGTGGCGCGATCGCGAAGAAGAATGCCGCTGACCTGGCGAGCGCCGCTCATCTCCTGAAAGGCTCACTCGCCATCTTTGGCGCGCCGAAAGCCGTCGCCGCTGCCCGCAGTCTCGAATTTTTGGGCCGAGCGGGCAACTTGCGTGAAGCACCCGCCGGATTGCGCACCCTGGAAACAGAATTCGCGCTACTGCAGACCGAACTTCGTGCGATTCACTCCCCCGCGCAATCCAAGACCAAATCGCGGTCCAAATCCCGGTCCAAATCGCGAACCAGCCGCAAGCACACCCGCGTCAAAAAGTGAGCGCGGCTCTCCCGAGACGCCACTCAGAGTACAAGCGGACTTTGTAACGGCCACCTCGTCCGATGTTTCTCAGGACGAAGCGGGCACGTATTGTTTTCGGCTCTTGCTGACTAACCGGGCAACCGCGCCCCGTCCGCTCTTGCCGCTTGTGCGTACCGGCGCGATACTCGAACGCATGAATCGAAGGATCGTAACCGTCGCCGGCCTAGCCGCGCTCGCATTCCTGACGCTCACTGCATCAGCGCGTGCGGACGAAATCAAACTGAAGGACGGCTCGAAGATTAACGGCACCATCGTCGGCTTCGAGGACAATTCCTTCAAGGTGAAGACCAGCTACGGATTCGCCGTGGTGCAGAAAGACCAGGTCGTCTCCATCACGGTCACCGGCGACGCGCCGAAACCGGAGCCGGAGGGCGCGAAGAAACCCGACTCAACGACCGCGAAGAAGTCCGAGGCGGAAGCAGCAAAAAAGCCCGAGTCTGCAGCGGCCAAAACACCCGTTGCTGCGTCAGCGCCGCAACCCGCTGCGAAAACGGAAAAGGTCCAGCACGCTTCCGCGCCACCAGTGCCCGCGACGCCGACAACGACGACACAAGCCAAAACTCCGGAGCCGCAATCTGCATCGTCCGAGGACAGCGCCGTCGTCGAGTATCCACATGTGGACACGCCATCCACATCGGCGAAGGATTCCACGCCACCTGCGGCCAATGCGACCAACGCACCGAATGCATCGAGTGCGTCAACGCCAGTTGCAGCGTCAGCAGCGCCGCCGAAGCCGGCTCCGCCGGAACCTATGCGCGAAGAGGTTAGCGGCAACCTTTACACGAACCAGACGTACGGTTTTCAGATGTACAAACCGCCGACGTGGAAACTGATCGAAGGCGCGCGCACGATTCTGCCAGGATCAATTACGGCACTGGGAACGGACGATCAAAACACATATCTTTTAATTGGGCAGGGACCAACCGGGAAATCGCTGGCGAACGATATCGCTGCGACGGAACAGAGATTGCATGACCTGATGGAGAATTTCCGTCCGCTGGGCGAGAAGCAAGTAATGATTTCAGGTGTCTCCGCGACGGAGCGGCGTTTTCGCGGCAGCGTGGACGCGCGCGATTGGTCCGGCATCGTGGTTTACATTCCGCGCGGCGCGCGCGTGTACACGATTTTCGGGATGACGCTTGCCGATACCGACCTCGTGCAGATTCAAGAGAACGTGATTTCGCGGGCGATCACCAGCCTGCAGTTCACCAAATAGCAGCGTATTTTTTTGCGACTGCTGGACTTACCCCGCCGGAAACACGCCTCGCCCACTTCTCAAAACTTCGTTACTTCGCTGAAATGGAAATTGTTGATCTTCATCGCTGGGACTACCATCTCGAAGGATTCTTCGCCGGCGGCGCGCACGGCGGGGCCTAGCATCTCGACGTTCGCGAGCGCTTCGATGACGCTTTGATTGAAGCGGAAATTGCGGATGCCGCCGGCTACGCGGCCATTTTCCACGAGGAACGTGCCGTCGCGCGTCATGCCGGTTAAGACCTTCTCGTAGGGATCCACTTCACGGATGTACCAGAGGCGCGTGACCAGGATTCCGCGTTCCGTCGAGCGAATCATTTCATCCACGGATTTATCGCCGTCGGAAAATACTAGGTTCATGGGGGCTTCACCGAATTCGTTGGGCAAAGTGAAACCGTGGCCGGTGGGTTTCGTTTTCATCTTTTTCGCGGTGGCGCGCGAATAGACCAGATTCTTTGGCACGCCACGATCCACCAGCAGAACTTTCTGTCGCGGCAGGCCTTCGCCGTCCCACGGCGCGCCGATTTGCAGCGGATGGTAGACGTCATCCCACAGCGTAATGTTGTCGCCGAAAATCTTTTTGCCCATGCGATCGTTCAAGCAGGATCGCTTGTCGAGAACGCCCGTACCGGCAAAATCGTAGAAAATCGAACCGACCAGATCGAGCACGGCGGGAGGCTCGAGAATCGCCGTGTAACGTCCCGGAGCGAGTTCCTGCGGCTTGCGCGAGCCCGCCGCTTTTTCGCTGGCGCTCTCGAATAGCGCTTCGGGGTCAATGTTCAAAATGTCCGCGGAGTTGGCTTTTGCCCAGCCGGAAGAATTGTCCTCCAGAATCGTGACGGAAAATTCGGCGCGGGTGTGGTCGTGGCGCGCGGAGAGTCCCTTGGAATTTGCCAGCGCGTTCTGCACGAAACCGGTAGTGAATATTCCGGCGGCGGTCTGGTCGGCTGCTTCCGCCATTTTGCAGACGCGCGCGACGGCGCGGGCGCGGTCCTGCGGGGTGGCTGCGACCGTAGAGCGATAGAAGTTTGAGACCTTCTGATATTTTTGCGGGCCGAGCATTGGAAGCAGATCCGGATTTTCTGGTTGGTTGCGCGCGAGGCTGATGGCGGCCGCGATCACGCGGCGTAGGGATTCTTCGTCGGTTTTGTTGGTGGTGGCGCGCGCGGTGCGGCCGTCCACGACGGCTCGGACGGAGATGCCGAGCGTGTGCTCTGCCACGTTTTGGTGGATGGCGTTGTTGGCGAAGCGCGTTAACGCGTCTACGGTCGCGTCAATTTCTACTTCGGTTTCGTCGGCGTCGCTCCATTTGATGATGCGGTCGGCGATGTGTTCGAGTTCTGAGGCGGTGAAGCGCGCGCCGGTGGGATGGTTTGAGGATTGGGCCGCGGAGGAGATTCGCGGCCGCTTGGTTGGCGATTTTTTCCTGGCTTTTGCCATTTTCGCTGCTCAGTTACGCTGCAAGTGGCGCACTAAAGTGCGCCGCTACCCTTCGATTCGGCACTGCCGAATCTCAGGGCGAATCGCCCCCGGGCGATTCACAAAGTCGAAAACGAAGGCAACATCAACACCGCCCGCCTAAAAAGAAAAAGCAAGCGGCCGCTACAAAGTCAAAAACAAAATCGCGCGCGCAGGCAAGATTGCCTATGCTACCTGCTACTTCGCAAACGCTACCCCTACTTTGATGTTTCTGAATCGCGCGGGAGACGCGCCGTGGCCTGTGCCCATGGTTTGCATGGGTTGGCCTTTGCCGCAGTTGGGCGTGCCCCAGAGCGTCCAGTGATCGCGCGAGCATATCGCGTCACAACTGTTCCAAAATTCGGTGGTGATGCCGCTGTAGCTGGGATTTTTGATCATGCGGCCCAGCTTGCCGCCTTTCACTTCCCAGCCGATTTCCGTGGAAAACTGGAAATGATAGCGGCGATCGTCGATGGACCAGGAGCGGTTGGTCTCCATCAGGATGGCATCGTCGGTATCGGCGATCAAGTCGTCGTAACTCCACGTGCCCGGGTTAATGCTTATGTTGGTCATGCGAATCATGGGCAGACGGTTCCAGGATTCGGTGCGCATGGTGCCGCCGGAACGAGTTTCACCGATCGCCGAGGCCAGCTCGCGATTGCTGAGGTATCCGGTGAAGAGGCCGTCGGTGATGATCGGCGTGCATTGCGCGGGAACTCCTTCGTCGTCGTAGGCAAATGTGCCGAGGCCAGGGCCATGTTCCAGGCGCGCATCAGCGACGACATTCACGATGTCCGAGCCATACTTCAGTTTGCGCAGTTTTTCGATGGTGAGAAAACTCATACCCGCGAAATTCGCTTCCTGGCCTAGCACGCGGTCGAGTTCGATGGGGTGGCCGATGGATTCGTGAATCTGTAAACCCAGCTGCGAGCCGCCGAGAATAATTGTTTTTGTGCCTTCGGGACACTGCATGGCGGAATGCAGTGCGACGGCCTCTTCCGCGGTGCGCTGCGCGTTGCCTACCAGATCGAGAGCCTCAATCAATTCGTAACCCTGTAAAGCATGCTGCCCGCCGAAACTATTGGGATACGAGCGCTTCTGAATTTCGGTGCCCGCGAAACTGGTGGCCACGATTCCCGCGCCGGAATGCATTTTCACTTGATGAATCACGGAGCCGATGCTGGAAACGAAAAGCTGGTCAATGCGCTTGAAGGACATCGAGCCTTCGGCGAGCGTGACGCCTTTGACGCGCATCATTTCCTTGTCGGCGGCGAGCAGCACGGCAATCTGCCGCTCTACCGGAATGCGGAAGGGATCTTTGAGGAACGGATTCTGCCAGGTGTCCACATGCGGCTTTTCGGGAGCGAGCGCGACGTCGGCGCGTTTCGCGAGGGCCGAGGCTTTCGCGATCGCTACTGCTTCTGCGGCGCAGGCTTGAATGCCTTCGCGCGTTAGGCGGTCGGTAGAGGCGAAGCCCCACGCGCCGCCGGCGATCACGCGAATGCCAATGCCAAGGGTTTCAGATTCCACTAGCGTGCCGACTTCACCGTTTTTGGTGCCGATTTCGCGCTGGCGGACGTCCATCACGCGGGCGTCGGAATAGGTGGCGCCGCGGCGCCTGGCGGTTTCAATGGCCCAGGAGGCCCAATCTTGCATCATGCGCGGAGGGTCCGGGGTTGCGGCGTTGGGAGTGGTGCGGCGCTGGAAGTGCCAAAAAAGTAGCGATTAGACCAGGCCGCCGTTGTTTGTTTTGAACGAGTTACAGCGGTTTCTAATTCTGGGTCAGTAGCGATTAGAACGGAATCCTGCGCGCACACCTGAGTCGCGGCAGCACGGCTCACAGCCCGGGCGAGGATTGGCGCATCAACCGAGGCCCGCCGTTCGTCTTCGCACAAAAAAATCATCTGCGTATTTTAGAGAGACAGCGGAGAGAAAGCAAACGGTCGTGTGTGTACATCGATCTGCTGAGACAGACAAAAGAGTTAGCGCGACGCTACTGGGTCGGCGGGGGTTGGGTTAGGCGGGCGGCGAAGTCGGGGTAGTCTTCCTTCATCTGGGTGGCGAAATTGGATTTCACTTCTGCGCGCGTGGCAGCGGGCCAGAGGTCGAGGTCGGCGATTGCGGCGTCGTATTGGTGGCAAAAGACGTGTTGCGCGGCGCGAGCTAGCAGCGCGCTGGCGATTTCCTCGGTTTCGGCGGGCTCGTCAGGCCGTGGAACTGATCCGATGAGGTCGAGATTTCCCGGCGTGAGATTCCCTTCCCAGTGGCGGAAGTCGCTGTTCTGATTGCTGAATATTTTCGCGCAGAATTCTGGCGTGGCGTCGACGAGTTTGCTGTCACGCACGCGATAGACGCGTTCGGCGTAAGGCCTGGAGGCCATGGAAAAAGCGCCGCCTGGAGCTTGGGTGCGAATCCAGATGATCAATTTGCCTTGCGGATCCTTTTCGAATTGCACGAGGCCATCCTGCGGGATATCGAAGAGTTTGCGCGGTTTCGGGTATAGAGAGATTACGTTGTATTCCCAGCAGCAGTGATTTCCGCCGCCGGCGTCCGTCATGAAAACGACGTCGGGATGGCCGTCATCGTCAAAATCCTGGCCGGTTAGGTGTTCGTCGAATGTGACGTTGAATCCGCTGGTGCGGTAGACGACTTTCCCTTCGCGGTTGTAGATGGCAGCGGTGCAGACGAATTCGGTGGGTTCGTCGCTATGCACGGGGCCGAGGGAGATTTCGTAGCCGTCCCAGAGTTTCTGTTTGAAGGATTCTGTGGAGAGCGGATAGGCGCGGCAGGCGATTTCGGGTTTGGCGTGTGACGGGATCGTTTGGGCCAGTTGCGCGGAGGTAGCGGTACTGGAGACAAAGATCGCGGCGAGGATGGTTAGCGGCCAGAGGCGAACTGCGCGCATGGGGGCAGTATGCGGCAAGGCAGGCATCGTTGCGCGGGCCAGTGACGTAAAAGGGACGGGCGGCGAAAAAAAGGGCGGGTCTGAGACCCGCCCCTACGACGCTTCTCCGGGCGAGGCTCGTGGCCAGCTGGGGCGCAGCCCTTCGAACCGGCGCTGCCGGTTCTCAGGATGAATTGCGCTGCGGCGCAATTCACAAGCAGCGCCCCTGCCAAGAAACGGCAACGGTAGCCGCGATTAGGTGCCTTCGGACCAGCTGGCCAGGTAGTGTTCCTGGTCGGCGGTTAGTTTGTCTACCAACACGCCCATGGAGTCTAGTTTTAGTTTGGCGATTTGGCGGTCGATCGGTTCGGGGACTGAATAGACTTGCGCCTTCAGGTCCTTGGCGTTTTTCACCATGTATTCCGAGGCCAGCGCCTGGTTGGCGAAGCTCATGTCCATCACTACGGCGGGGTGGCCTTCGGCGGCGGCTAGATTGATGAGGCGACCTTCGCCGAGGAGGTAAATCTTGCGGCCGTCTTTCATGGTGTATTCGTCCACGAACGGGCGGGCTGGCTTTTTGGAGCTGGAAAGCTTTTCCAGGGCGGGGATGTCAATTTCGACGTTGAAGTGGCCGGAATTACAGACGACTGCGCCGTCGCGCATTTTTTCGAAGTGCTCGTGGGCGATGACGGACTTGTTGCCGGTGACGGTAACGAAAATTTCGCCGATTTTGGCGGCGTCGGCCATGGGCATCACGCGGAAACCGTCCATGATGGCTTCGAGGGCGCGCGTGGGATTGATTTCGGTGACGATTACATCGGCGCCGTGGCCTTTGGCGCGCATCGCGACGCCGCGTCCGCACCAGCCGTAGCCGGCGACGACGACACGCATGCCAGCGATCAGCATGTTAGTGGCGCGGATGATGCCGTCGAGGGTGGATTGGCCTGTGCCGTAGCGATTGTCGAACAGGTGCTTGGTTAGCGCGTCGTTGACGGCAATGACGGGATACTTCAGCGTGCCGTCCTTGGCCATGGCGCGCAGGCGGATTACGCCGGTAGTGGTTTCTTCAGTGCCACCAATTACGTCTTTCACGAGGTCGGGATGCTTAGTGAGAAGCTGGGTGACCAGGTCGGCACCGTCGTCCATGGTGATCTGCGGCCTGTGCTCGATTGCCGCGGCGATGTGCGCGTAGTAGGTCGCGTTGTCTTCACCTTTGATGGCGTAGGTGGGAATGCCGTAGTCCTTTACCAGCGACGCGGCGACTTCGTCCTGCGTAGATAGCGGATTTGAGCCGCAGAGGACCAAGTCGGCGCCGCCGTCACGGAGCGTGATGGCGAGGTTCGCGGTTTCGCTGGTGACGTGCAGGCAGGCGGACATGCGGATGCCTTTTAGGGGTTGGTCCTTGATGAATTGTTTGCGGATTAACTGCAGGACGGGCATTTGTTGATTGGCCCACTCGATTTTGCGTTTGCCCTTTTCCGCCAGGGTGAGGTCTTTTACGTCGCCGGCTAGCTTGGTCGTTGCTGTTTCCACTGGAGACTCCCTTTTAGTTTTGAGTTCGTCATGTACGGCCAAATCTTCTTTACCGCAGAGGCGCAGAGGGCGCACAGAAAGGCTAAGTCAAAGGCGGGCGCAGCAAGCAGCGCCCCTACCGAACCAGCTCGCGCACTGTCACGCGGGCACGGCATGTCATGCCCCTACAAATTCGACTGCTAAGACCCGGCGAGACGCCCTTCGATCCTGCCGATGGCAGACTCTCAGGACAGGCCGGCGCTACAAATTCAAAAGCAACGGCGGCACGACTAGAGGTGCGTACGACCTTTCGATTCGGCACTGCCGAATCGAAGGGTGAATCGCGCTGTGGCGCGATTCAACTGCGCGAGACGGCTACGGCGCCGCGCGAGCCGGCTTCTTTGCGGATGGCTTCAGCTTTGTCGGTGCGTTCCCAGGTGAAGCCGGGGCCGGTGCGGCCGAAGTGGCCATAGGACGCTGTGGGCCGGAAAATCGGGCGGCGCAGGTTGAGCGTCTCGATGATGCCTTTGGGCGTTAGCTTAAAGAACCCGCGGATCAGTTCAGTCATCTGCGAATTCGGAATCGTGCCGGTGCCAAATGTATCGGCCATAACGGAAACGGGTTCAGCGACACCGATGGCGTAGGCCAGTTGGACTTCCACTTTGGTGGCTAGGCCGGCGGCGACTAGATTTTTCGCCACGTACCGGGCCATATAGCAGGCCGAGCGGTCCACTTTCGTGGCGTCCTTGCCGCTGAGAGCGCCGCCGCCGTGGCGGCTGTAGCCACCGTAGGTGTCTACGATGATTTTGCGGCCCGTTAGTCCTGCATCGCCCATGGGACCGCCGGTCACGAAGCGGCCGGTCGGGTTGATGTGGTACTTGGTGTTCTTGTCCACCATGGCGTGGGGAAGAACAGGATCGATCACGTACTTGCGCACGGCGTGTTGCAGATCTTTGAGTGAAACTTTGTCGCTGTGCTGCGTCGAGATTACAACGGTGTCCACGCGCGCGGGGCGGCCATCAATGTATTCAATCGTGACCTGGGACTTTCCGTCAGGGCGGAGGAAATCGACTACGTTCTGCTTGCGAACTTCGGCGAGTTTGTGCGTGAGGCTATGCGCGAGCTGGATCGGCATGGGCATCAGCTCGGGAGTCTCGTCGCAGGCGAAGCCGAACATCAAGCCCTGGTCTCCGGCGCCCCCCGTGTCTACGCCCATGGCGATGTCGGGTGATTGCTTGTGGATGGTGCAGATGACGCCGCAGGTTTCTGCATCGAAGCCGAATTTTGCGCGGGTGTAGCCGACGTCGCGGATGACTTCGCGGGCGAGATCGGAGAAATCGACGTAAGTGGTGGTGGTGATTTCGCCGGCGACGACGACCAGGCCGGTGGTGACCAGGGTTTCGCAGGCCACGCGGCCCATGGGATCGTCCGTCAGGACAGCGTCGAGAACGGCGTCGGAAATCTGGTCGGCGATTTTGTCGGGATGACCCTCGGTTACGGATTCCGAGGTGAAGAGAAACTTTTCATCGTGGTGAGCCAAAACAGTATCCTCCAGCGGAATTGATGCGATTCGGGGGCCCCGGTGCGCATGCGATCGTATAGCCCAAAAAGTCAGGCTAGCATGCGGGTTTGGGGGTGTCAAACTTTTGCATCGAAAGGCCTTAAATCGAAGTTGAGCGGTTGCAAATTGCGGTGGAAGTGCTAATGCGATCTTAGAGGCGGCAGAACCAGAACGGATTACGCCATGTCGCGGCGGTAGAGGAGGTAGGCGCGGATGAAGGGGTCGAGGTCGCCGTCGAGGACTTTTTGCACGTCGCCGCGTTCGACTTTGGTGCGGTGGTCTTTGATCAGTTGGTAGGGCTGCATGGTGTAGGAGCGGATCTGGCTGCCGAAACTGATTTCGGGTTTGGAGGCGTCAAGTTTGTTGAGCGCGTCGCGGCGTTTTTCTAGCTCAAGTTCGTAGAGCTGCGAGCGCAGCACTTTCATGGCGATTTCGCGGTTCTTGTGCTGGCTGCGTTCGTTCTGGCACTGCACGACGATGCCGGACGGCAGGTGCGTGATGCGCACGGCGGATTCGACTTTGTTGACGTTCTGGCCGCCGTGGCCGCCGGCGCGGAAGGTGTCAATGCGCAGGTCGTCGGGTTTTACGTTGATCTCGATGCGATCGTCAATCTCCGGAATGACGAAGGCGGAGGCGAAGGAAGTGTGACGGCGCGCAGCTTGATCGAACGGCGAGATGCGGACGAGGCGATGGACTCCGCTTTCGCCTGACAACATGCCGTAGGCGTTTTCGCCTTCGATCTGCACCGTGGCGGATTTGATGCCGGCTTCTTCGCCGGGAGTGGAATCCAGGATCGTGGCGCGAAAGCCTTTTTGCTCGGCCCAACGCAGATACATGCGGAGCAGCATTTCGGCCCAGTCTTGCGATTCAGTGCCGCCGGCGCCAGGCTTTACGGTGACGATGGCGTTCAGGCGATCGTTCTCACCGGCAAGGAGGGTTTTCGTTTCCAGGTCGGAGACGTAGGCGTCGGCGGAGGCGAGCTCTTTCGCGACGTCTTCGAGAAGTGAGGCGCGCTGCGCGTCGTCTTTTTCTTCGTGGGCTAGGCCTAGGTAGGTTTCGATGTCGCTTTTCTTGGAGTCGAGAGCTACTTCGGCGTTCACGCGGTCTTCGACGGCTTTGCGCTGTTGCAGCGTGGCTTGCGCTTTTTCCTGGTCCTGCCAGAAATTCGGGTCGCTGGTCTTGGCTTCGAATTCGGCTAGTTGTTTTCGGGCAGACTCTGCGTCAAAGAAAGCTCCGCACGAGCTGGATGCGTTTATTCAGCTCGGCGAAGCGTTGCTGGAGGTCTTCGATGTGTTCGGCCATGTGGATGTCTATATGTTAATTGATTTTTCATCGGGTGTCATTGCGAGCCGGAGATAGATGCTCTGCCGGGTGTCGACATTGTAGGGGCGGGTCTGAGACGGGCCCCCACGGATTCAACAACTCATGGCGTCACGGCGTCGTGCGATTTACGAACGAGATTCCGAGCAGCACGATGGCGACTGCTACGCAGAGCCAGCTGAACCAGTCGCCGAATCTCGCGTACGGGGTTAGGTCGCTGCGGAAATCGTAGGGGGCGTCTAGTTGGCTGCGGACGTCCAGGGCTAGCTGGGCTGCTGTTCGGCCGTAGGGATCGATGGATTCGGTGTAACCGTTGTTGGTGTCGCGCAGGAGCCAGCGGCGATTTTCTACCGCGCGGACGCGGGCCATGGCCATATGTTGCTCGGGGGCAGAAGAGCGGCCGAACCAGCCGTCATTGGAAATAGTGACTAGCAATTGCGCGCCGTTGGCGGTGAACAGCCGGACTTCGCTGGGGAAAATCGCTTCGTAACAAATGAAGGTGCCGAATTTTCCTCCGGGGATTTGCGCGACACCGTATGTTGAGCCTGGCGTAAAATCAGAGATGTCCGCGGTGAGTTTTTTTGCGAAGCTCAGCCAGCCGCGCAGCGGGACGTATTCGCCGAATGGCAGCAGGTGAATTTTGTCGTAGCTGAAGATGCGCTGACCCTGCGGGTTCAGCAGGTCTGCGCTGTTCGTTGCCAACCACTTCCCCTCCGCGTCTCGCCTCCAATCTACTACGCCGACCAGAAAATAATTTCCGGAATCTTGCGCGATGCGTTGCGCGCGCTGGGCGAAGGGCTGCTCCGAAAACGAGAAGGGCGCGGGGACTTCGGGCCAGATGATAATGCCCGGGATTTGATGGGCGGCATCGACGCTGATGTGTTCGAGCTGGTCCAGCTCACCGGCGTGTGCTTGCAGCCAATCAGGCGGATAACTTTCCGACTGCGGGAAATTGGTTTGCACCAGGTGCGCGATGTAGTGGGGAGTCGCGGTGGGAATCAGGTGCGGACCGATCAGGGCGACGAGAATCAGCAAAATCGTCACGATCGCGACGGTGGTCCAGGCGCGCCGCGTCTTGACCAGCACGGCATAGGCTGCCAGCGATCCGAACGCGGCGATCAAAAAGCAGAGGCCGTAGATTCCGGTGACAGACGTGATTTGCAACAGGGCCATGCTGCGGGCAGCGGGATAGCCGGATAGATCCCACGACGAGCCGATGATGGGAATATTGGTGCGGAAATATTCCAGGACAGTCCACAGAAAGGGTGCGAGCGCGCAGGCCAGCAGTTTGCTTTTGCGCGACGCCAGCGCGACGCCGGTGGAAAACACCATGCAAATCAAACCGCCGATGAAACCGATGAGGCCAACGAACGCGGCGGAAATCCACGGATCAATATTGCCGTACTGGCGCATGACGGTATCCACCCACGGAAGACACACCGGGTAGAACACTTGTCCGTGCAGGAAACCATAGAGCGGCGCTTCTTTCAGCGGCGCGCCGACCGACGCCAGCACGAGCATCCCCATAGCGATCCAGGCCAACAGATACAAATTGTAATTGGGGAACGAAAGGCCGAGGGCGAGACCGCTGCCGATGGCGAGCAATACTCGCGCGTAACGGGGCAAATTCATCTAGTGTTTAATTATAGGCTTGAAACCCAATTGTTCGAGGGCGCGCTTGGCGTTTTCTGCTGAGGGCATGTCGGGGTAGGGACCAACTTGCACGTGATAGAAACTATCCGCAGGCGAAATGGCCACGAAGGATGGAAATTTTTTCTGCTGAATGGCGTCGGCCATTTCGAGGGCGTCGCGCTGCAGTTTTACTGCCGCTACCTGCAGTACGATGGAATTCTTGCCCATGGCGGGCGGCTGGAAGCGTGCGGGCTGTGCGGGCTGCTTGGGCGTGGCTGCGACGGTCTTCGTGGCCGCAGGCGGTGGTGCATTGCTTGATTTCGTGGCTACCGCGGGAACGGATGCGGGAGTCTTGTTCGCAGACGTCGCTGCCGCGGATGCTGTGGGTGCGGGCGCCGGTTCGAGATGATCGCTTGCGGACTTCTTATTGTCGTAGAAATCCCAACCGCCGTTGTCCGGCGGAGCAGGCGCGGGGGCATTTTTCGCGGCGGGCGCGGCTTTTGATTTCGGCGAAACTGACGCGGACGGCGCGTTGCCGTTAAATCCGTCAGCCGCGTGCACTGCGCCGCCATATTGCGTGCGGCCCATTACGTAACCCAGAGTGAAGAAAACTCCGCAGAGCAGGACCACGCCGAGAAACAGTCCTACCAGGTGCCGGCTTTCGAGAACCCGGTCGCCGCCTCCGCGTCTTGCGTTGCTTGCCATTTCCTTTACTTTTTCTCCAGCGACTTCATCCACTGCGAAATCACGTCCACAGGCAGCGGAAAGATCACGGTCGTATTTTTCTCCACGCCAATTTCCACCAGCGTCTGCAAATAACGCAGTTGGATGGCCGTCGGTTCCTTTTGCAGCACTGCCGCGGCTTCGGATAATTTCGCCGAGGCTTGAAATTCGCCTTCGGCGGCAATTACCTTGGCGCGGCGCTCGCGCTCGGCTTCCGCCTGCCGCGCGATGGCGCGCTGCATATTCTCCGGAATATCTACTTGCTTGACCTCAACCTTCGTTACCTTGATACCCCAAGGCTCCGTATCCTGGTCAAGGATTTGTTGCAGCTTTGCGTTAACCTTTTCGCGCTCCGAGAGAATGGAGTCCAGTTCGAACTGGCCGATCAGGCTGCGCAGCGTGGTCTGGGCCAGCTGCGAAGTAGCATATAGATAATTCTGCACTTGGGACAGGGCGAGATTCGCATCCACTACGCGGAAGTAACATACGGCGTTGACCTTCACCGAGACGTTGTCGCGGGTGATTACGTCTTGCGGAGGGACGTCGAGAGTTTCGATGCGGAGGCTGATGCGGGTGAGCTTGTCGATCGGGAAAAAGACCAGTTGCAGGCCGGCGCCTTTGGCTTCGGGCAACATGCGGCCCAGGCGGAGGACTACGCCGCGTTCCCATTCTTTGATGACATAGACGGAGTTCGAGAGCCAGATCAGGAAGATGACTACGGCTACGCCGAAGAGAATTGTTACGAAATCCATTGTGTCTCCTTCGCTTCAATGAACGACGACAGGACTCGCCGCACGGAAAGGCGGGCACGGCATGCCGTGCCCCTACGGCGTCTAGGTGCTGTGAACGCCCGGGCAAGCTGGGGCGCGGCGAGCAGCGCCCCTACCTTCGCACGATTTGTTTTTGCAAGCACGGACATGTAAACCTTCACGACGAGACGCTTACGAGTGCGATTCGACTGGCTCGACTTCGAGCGTTAGGCCTTTTACTTTTTTTACACGGACGCGGGCGCCGACGGGGATGCGTTCTCCGGCGCGGACTGCGGCGCGCCATAGTTCGCCGTGGACGAAGACGCTGCCCAGGGCTTCGCCCGTGCCTACTGGTTCGCGCACTTCGCCTACTTCGCCGACCAGCTCTTCCCTGCCGGTGGAAACTTTCCAGGTGCGCGAGCGCAGGACCAGGCGCATCAGGATGATTACGATGATTCCGAACGGAATCACTACTGCCAGCGCGGTCCAGAGGCTGACGCCCATGCCCGTCAGCGGCGACTTGATCAGGAACAGGGCGCCGAGAACCATTGATATCACGCCTCCTACGCCTAGCACGCCATGCGTGGGAAATTTGGCCTCGAGAATGAATAGCACGAAAGCGCAGGCTATGAGCAGCAGGCCTGCGAGATTGATGGGCAGCATGTGCATCGCGTACAGCGCGAGCAACAGAGCGATCGCGCCAAATACGCCTGGGGCAAACGCGCCGGGGTGGGTGAACTCGACGTAAAGGCCGAGGACGCCGATGATCAGCAGGATGAAAAATACGTCGGGCTGGACGATACGCGAGAGAAATTTTTCGCGGCCTGTCATTCCGCGCGCGACGAATACTGGGTGCGGGATCGCGAGCGCGAGCTTGGTGCCATCGAAGCGCGTGATGGTGCGGCCGTTGAGCTGCGCGAGCAGGTCTTCTTTCGAGGCAGTGACTATTTCTATCAGCTTGCCGTCGAGCGCTTCTTTGTCGCTGAAGGCTTTGGCGTCGGTGACGGCGGTTGAGGCCAGCTCCGGATTGCGATCGCGCTTGCTCGTGTAGCTGCGCAGGTAGGCGGTGGCGTCGTTCACGATTTTCTTGCGCAAGGTGTCGTCAATCTGGACGGGCGAGCCGCCGATTTCGATTAGCGGTGACGCGGCGCCGGTTTCTGTGCCCGGGGACATAGCGGCGACATCGGCGGAAAGCAGGATGAAGAAGCCGGCGGAAGCGGCGCGCGAGCCAGTCGGATATACGTAAGTGACGACCGGCACCGGCGAGCGCAGGATGGATTGAATTATTTCGCGCATGGAACTGTCGAGGCCGCCTGGGGTGTTGATCGTGATCAGGATCAGGCCGGCGTGTTCTGTGTTGGCTTGTTCGATTTCGCGGACGAGGTAGTCGGCGAGGATGGGTTCGATTTCGCCGTCAATGTGAAGTTCGACGACTGTGGAATTCGCGGACGATGTAGTTGGGGCTGGTGGTGCGGCTTGCGCGCGAAGTGATGTGGACGGGGAGAAAATGAGCGATAGTGCGGCGAGTGCGGTGGAAAGAAGCAACGACCGACGAACTGCGCGGGGGACCATTTCGCGAGTCATTATAGCAATAGAAACCGCTAGCGCCGTAAAGTTCCGGTGCGGATTCGCGGAGCACCGCTGCTAGGCTCACGCTTGGGATTGGTGACGGAAAGTGGGCGAGGCAAGCCTCGCCTAGGTCGTTTTATCGCCCCGCTCTGCGCGTCGGCAAAAGCGGCGGCAAGCCACCGCACTCCATATTGGGCTAGGCTTGCTTTTGAGTGGAGATGGCGGCGGCCGTTGTGCGGGCGACGACGAAAGCAAAAACATTGGTCGGCGAAGGACTAGCGGGCGCTATGGTTGTGGCGGACGAAGAGATGGCCGCCGCGGAGCCATCTCGCTAGGGGGCGCCAGACGTATTCGACCAGGAATTTTTTGGCGTAGGGCCAGATGGCGCCGCCGAATAGCGCGAGCATTACGTAGCGCACGATGGTGGCGGTGCTTTGGCCGTTGGCGGTGACGGGCGTTCGTGCGATCCATGGGAGCAGGTACAATCCCAGCGATTTCAGCGAGCGCAGGACGGTGGTGAAATCGCCGTTCACGTGCCTTTCGTAGGCCCACAGTGTGAAGCTTCCCACAACCCAGGTGACGAGAATCCCCAGAAACGCAAAAAATAGGACGGGTTCTTTCATCAGCCATGGACCGATTTTTTTGCGCTGCCAACAGAAGAGCGCAAACAGGAAGATTACGATGCCGACGGTCCACAGGATCGCGCGACGCCAGAAGCTCCAGCGATCCTTGTAGAAGGAGGCGCGCGCCACAGGCAGGAAATACTCCGGAGTCAAGTAGGCGGGAGTAGGCGCGTCCACCAAGTCGAGGCGAGCGAGCGCGAGTTCGTCTTTCGGAATGTAGTGGCGCACGCTGTCCATATCCGCGGCAAGGAAGTTGACGAGGCTCTGGGCGACATCGCTGTTGGCGTTGTCGTCGCTGGCCACCAGGAAGGCCTCGACTCCTACGGTGGCGATGCCCTGGCCGCCCGGATTGCCCGGGCCATATTCGTCCTTGCGGATCATGGTTTCGACGTAGCTGGAATCGCGGCTGAGTTGCGTGACCATGCCGAGGCTCAGAGGAAGGAAGGAAATTTCGGAATTCAGATTGGTGGCGCTGGCGGGAGGTGCGAAGGCGGCTTGAATGGCGGTGGTGGGCGCGGAGCCGGTGAAAATTACGGCGTCCAGATCCATGCTTTGCAGTTTGGAAAGCGCGGCCTGCACGGTCGCCATGTGTCTTTCGGCGGCTTCGGCGTGGATTAAATTTACGTCGCACAGGCTGAGGTTCGCGGAGGCGAGCACGCGTTCGGCGGTGAGGTAACCTCCCGCGCCTTCCTTGCCTGACCAGATGGAACGTCCGCGAAGGTCCGCGACGCTGGAGACATAGGAGTGCGGGCGAACCAGCACGTGAACGGTTTCGGTAAACAACGGGACGATCAAGAGAATGCGATACGGGCCAAAGGGAGGCGGAAACGGATCGTACCCGAGCGAGCAGGGCGGCTGTTTCACGGTGTGCAGGGGATGCGCGAACCAGGCAGAGTGCGCGACGTCGCTCTGCACGAGGGCGAACGCGGCCTTACCTGCGGTAAGCTGCTTCACGTTCTCAATCGAACCATCGGTGGGGCAAGAGATGAGCTGGTCTTGCGGGGCGCGGTCTTTGTTGAAGGCGTTGGCTAGAGCCTGGCCGACTTCGTAGTAATTCAATCCGGGCTCTCCGGAGAGCAAGATGTGATCAGGTTTCGCGCTGGCGCATTTATCGTCGTCGGCGGCACGCGCGGCGCGAGGCGCGAACGCCAGGCAGGCGAGCAGGAACAGGAATGAAAGTTTGATGCGGCGTGACATGGCGCCTCCCAGGGACTCCCAGGCGAGCAAAAGATGGATTGGAGTCCGTGACGAAGTTCCAGTGGATTACTTTGGAGGTACTTTAACGTCTTAGGTAACGAAGGTCAAGGAAGTGCGCGAGCTAAGCGGCGAGTGACTTCGCGGATTAATTTTGCGGCTCGTGGATATGCATGCTGACGATTTGCGCGCCGTCGAGGCGATAAATGTGCTGGACGGTGCGTTCCATGATTACTTTGCCGTCGAGGTCGCGCACCGTTTGGTGAACGTGCACGACGACTTTGCCGTCAGCGAGAGATTCAAAACGCTGCGGCTTGACGATGGGGTCAATCATGTCCCACTGTCGCGTCCAGTAATCACGCACGGCTTGGTGGCCGCGCACGCGGCCCCCTTCCATGCCGTTCGGCCAATCTACGTCGGGATGCAGGAGCAGCATGATGAAATCGAGGTCGCGCTCGTTGAAGGCGTCATAGACCGACTGCAGTAGATCTTCGTATGCGACAGCTGGAGCTTCCCCTGGCATTTTCTGATTCCCCCCCGGCATATACCGTATCAGTTCTGTATTTGCTTCTTGGGCGAACCCGCGTAGGACGGCGGCACGTTCAGAACTTCCTGCAGAGCGGGATCTTTGATGACTTTTGCGAACGCGGGATCGGTCTTGGCGGAAAGGAATCCGGTGTAGCCGTCGTCGCGCGCGAGCTTCAGGTAATGGGCGGCGCGTTCGGCGTCGCCGGCCAGAGCATAAGTCTTGGCGACGAAGAAATAAAACAGGCCGGGATCGGTGGCAGTGCGCTGCAGCACGACGGTACCGCCCAATCCGCGGCGGTCGAAGACGGTGGGGTCGAGCGCCAAAGCCTTCTGGAACGAATCCATGGCCTGCGGATACTGCTTATCCTCGAAATAGGCATAGCCCAGGTTGCTATACACCGTGGGCAGATCGGAGTGCAGCTCAAGCGCTTTAGAGTAGAGACTGATGGCCTTGCCGTAATGCTTTTTCTCGTACTCAACGGTGCCGCAGTTGTTGGCAGCGCTGGCGAATTTCTTGTCCGCGTGCATCGCGCGTTTGTAGAACTTTTCCGAACGGTCCAGGTCCCCCAATTGCTGGTAGCCGACTCCGACCTTGTTCAGAAGCGCCGCGTTCTTCGGTTCGTTCACCAGAATCGCGATGTAGGCGCCGACAGCTTGCCCATATTCCTTGCGCGCCATCAGGATGTCCGCGCGCATTTCGGCGGCATCGCGTGGGGACATGGAAGAAAGAGGCTTCGCGCCGGTGGACGAGTCGGCAGAATTGGCAGACGTCGAACTGGAAGTCGTCTCGCTAACTTTGGTTGGAGTTTGTTGCGCGAACGCGGGACAAGCTGCGACCAAAACCAGCGCGACTGCAAAGAGAGTCACTCGGCTCATAGCCCGACTCCTTTTTCCGCGCCCCTGAACCTACGGCTGTGGTTTCTGGCTGTCCGCAGGCTTCTTGCTTGACCCAAAGATACCAAAAATCTTGTCCAGAAGCCCCTTTTTCTTTTCGGCGTCGGCATTGGCTGGAGGGGGTGCTTGGGGGTCGCCGGGAGCGGTGGGTTTCGCGCCGGGTTTGGGTGGCTGACCGGGCTGATTGGCGGCAGCCGAAGGCGGGGGCGGTGGATTGCTACCTTTGCCAAACAAATGCGAGAGCCAGTTGGAAGGCGACGACGACGCCTGTTGGCCGCATACCTCGGTGGGCTCGCTGCCTGCGATGAAATATTCCTGCACGGACTCCGGGCAGCTGGAATTGGCCAGTTCGCCGGTTTTCGGATCAATCATCTCGGCTATTACGCCCGGTGGTGGATCGAAATCCTCGGTCATTTTGTATTGCGGCAAGGCCGTCGCGCGTTTCATGAATTCCGCCCACAACGGGGCGGCGGAAGCGCTGCCGGAAAGGCCGAGGTCGCGATTGTCGTCGAACCCGATCCACACTACGCAGAGCAAGTTTGACGTGAAGCCGGCGAACCAGCCATCGCGCGAGGTGCCGGTCTTCCCCGCCGCCGTCGGCGTGAAACCCATGGAGCGAACTGTGACGCCAGTGCCGCGGTTGATGACTTCTTCCATGATGCTGGTGGTGAGGAACGCCACGCGCGGGTCGAGGACGGCGCGCACGCGCGGGCCAGCCGTTTCCTCCACCGTGCCGTCGGCAGCGAGAACGCTGCGCAGGAAGAGCGGCTCGGCGCGAAAACCGTTGGTAGCGAAAGGTGTGTAAGCGGCGGCTACGTCAATCGGCGTCATTTCATACGCCCCGAGCGCGACTGCAGGCGTCGGCTGAATATTTGTGCCCAGGCCCATCTGGCGCGTGAGGTTCACCACTCGCTGATAGCCGATCAGCTCGGCGACCTTGACGGTCGCTACGTTGAGTGAATGGATCAGCGCGTCGCGCACGGTGACCGTGCCGTAAAATTCCTCGCCGTAATTATCCGGCGTGTATTCCTTGCCATCGAATTCGAACGTGGTGGGCACGTCATCTACTGTGGTCACGGGCGTGACCATTGGGGTAAAGCCCTCGGCCGCGTTGTCAAAGGCGGCCGCGTAGACGAACGGCTTGAATACCGAGCCCGGTTGGCGGTGCGCCAGCGCGTGATTGAGTTGGCTTTCACCGTAGTTCCGTCCACCGACGAGCGCGCGGATTTCTCCGGTGTGCGCGTCCATCGCAACTAGCGCCACCTGCACGTGCGCGGGATCTCCCTTCTTGGCCCAGGCGGCGTAACGCTTAGTAAGCAGCCTGTCTACGCCCTGCACGCCGGTCTGGATCGCTTCGGCGGCTGCGTGCTGCAACTGGGGATCAAGAGTGGTGTAGATTCGATAGCTCTGCGTTTCCAGGTCGGTTTCAGAGAACTTTTCGAGCAGGTGGTCCTTCACCATGTCCACAAAGTAGGGCGCGGAGCCGCTGTTGATGCCGCCATTGACGAATTTCAGTTTCAATTTCTTGGCGGCGTCGGCTTGTTCTTGCGTGATGTAACTGTCTTCGACCATCTGCGGAAGCACGCGGTCGCGCGATTCCTCGGCGCGATCCATGTGGCGTTCGGCGGTGGCGTAGCGATTGGGGGCGCGAATGATTCCGGCGAGAAAGGCGCATTCTCCCAGGTTCAATTCGCGGACATCCTTGCCGAAATAAGCCTCGGCGGCTTCCCCGAAACCGCGAATCGAAAAGCTGCCGCGATTGCCGAGATAGACTTCGTTGGCGTACAGCTCGAAAATCTGCTGTTTCGAGTAGCGTTGATTGATTTCGACGGCCATCAGGACTTCTTTTACTTTGCGGCGCCATTCGCGCTTGGTGGTGAAGAAAAAGCTGCGCGCCACTTGCATGTCGATGGTGCTGGCGCCCTGGGCTTTCTGGCCGCGGCGGAGGTCTGCGAGCGCCGCGCCGAAGACGCGCACGATATCGAGGCCGCCATGCTCGAAAAAGCGCTTGTCCTCGGCGGCGAGGACCGCGTCCACGAGATCTTTGGGAAGATCGTCGAAGCGGACCACGCGGCGTTTTTCGCGCGAGCTATCAAATAGGTTGGTGATGAGCTCCGGCTCGATTTCGGCCGAGTCATGCGGAGAGCTGTCGGACAACTGCACGATGCGCGAAATCGCCGCACCGGAAAAATCGACGCGCAGCGCGTTGCCATCACGGAAATACGAAGCAGACGAGGGGTGAATCTCTACCGATGGGCCCTTCACTTTGAACCAGCCGAGCGCGCCCTCGGCTTCGCCTTCCTGATATCCCGCGCGCAGGAGGTAAGTGGCCAGGTCACTCGCGTGCATGGTCTCGCCGAGGTAAACATGCCCAGGAGCGGAAAAAACTCGCGAGGTGTTCTGAAAGACTTGACCGGTGAGGCGCTGGTCAATCAGCTTGCCGAACTGAACGTAGTAGTAGGCGAAGACGCAAGTAGCCGCCACAAATACAAGCAGGACGCTGCCCAGGACGGCCAGACCAACGCGAGAAGTCCAGAAGCCCGGGGCGATTCGAATCCGCAATCGGTCTCTCCATGAAATGCAGCAGGCGAACTGCACTCAAAAACGCTTTCTAATGGTTAGACGCACGCCAGCGCCTGACGGTTGGGCGGGCGCGGCGATGGCACGATTGTTTCCGCGCGGCCTCGATTCGAATAAATTGTAAATCTAAATGGGACGGCTGTCTGCGTAGAGATGAAACTGATGAGTGATCTGAGTAACAGCTAAATCGTAGGTAACCGAGTAATCCAGCGAAATGGTGACGAGGTTGCCGTCGAAAGTTACTTTGATGTCTTGTTGCCGTGCCGGAACACCGAGTTCCGAGGCCTTCTTGAAGACGTCGCCCTGGATATCTTCCGGGGTTTTCTTGGGGTACGTGGAGGTCGCAAAGCGCGCTTCGGTGGTGATGGCATCTTGCAGCTGGTAATTGGCAAACCACGACGGAACGACTTTCACGGCGCAGAAGACCATCGTCCCCAAAATGATGATGGTTATGGCGAAGCTTAGCTTCGCCCCGCCCCGTTGTCGGTCTTGTAGTCGCTTCGCGCGCAAAATGAAAAGCCCTCCCAAGTGCAATTTCGATAGGCTGATGCTAACAGTATCAGAAAGCGGCGAAGGCGTCGGTTAAAGCGCGTGTTCTGAATGAGTAACTGGGCCGGCGATTACGAAGGTACCGCTAGTACGCCCGCGCGAAAATGGCCTTCTCGGCCGATGCCTCGCCGCAATGCACGCATTTGCCGGAGCCGCCGGGCTGTTCCAGAGGAATACAGCGCATGGTGGCTTTGGTATCCTCTTTGATATTCGCCTCGCATTCGGCTTTGCCGCACCACCAGGAAAAGGCGAAACCGTTCTCAACGGCTTTCTTGAATTCCCCGTAGTCCGCGGTCTCGTGCGTATTCGCTTTGCGGAACGCGAGCGCGCGGTCGAAAAGCGCGGTCTGGATCTCTGCGAGCAGTTGCACAACAGGGGCGGCAATTCCCTGCTGCGAGACAAACGCTTTGCCCTCTTTTCCGGGCCGGTCGCGGCGGGCCAGCACTACCGAGCCCTTGGCGACGTCTTTGGGACCGAGTTCCAGGCGCAGCGGGACGCCACGCATTTCCCAATCGTTGAATTTGAAACCGGGGCTGGAGCCTTCGCGCTCGTCCAGCTTCACGCGGATTCCGGCGTCCACCAGTTCTTTGCGCAGCTTGTGCGCGCATTCCAGGACGCTGGATTTCTCCTCGTCCGTTTTGAAGATCGGGACGATCACCAGCTGGATGGGCGCCAGGCGCGGCGGGAAAATCAATCCCTGGTCGTCGCCGTGCACCATGATGATGGCGCCGACGAAACGCGTGGAAAGGCCCCACGAAGTGGTCCAGCAATGCTGCAGGACGCCGCCTTTATCCAGGTAGCGAATTTCGAAAGCCTTCGCGAAATTCTGGCCCAGATTGTGCGAGGTGCCGGCTTGCAGCGCTTTGCCGTCGCCCATCATGGCTTCTATCGAGAAGGTTTGATCGGCTCCGGCGAAGCGCTCGGAATCGGATTTGCGGCCGGGAATTACGGGCACGGCGGCTTCCTTCACCGCGAAGTCGGTATAGATGTCGAGCATTTGGCGGGTTTCGAATTCCGCCTCCGGGAGCGTGGCGTGCGCGGTGTGGCCTTCCTGCCAGAAAAATTCGAGGGTGCGCAGGAAGAGTTTGGTGCGCAGTTCCCAGCGCACGACGCTATTCCACTGATTAATCAGCACTGGCAGGTCGCGATAAGATTGGATCCACTTCGCGTAGGAGTGGCCGATGATCGTCTCCGAAGTGGGACGAATTACCAGCGGCTCTTCCAGTTCTTCGCCGCCGCCGTGCGTGACCACAGCCAGTTCGGGAGAAAACCCTGCGACGTGCGATTTTTCCTTGTCGATGAAGCTGCGCGGAATCAGCAGCGGGAACGCGGCGTTCACGTGGCCGGTGGCTTTGAAGCGGCTGTCGAGCGCGGCGGTGATGTTCTCCCAGAGCGCCCAGCCGTAGGGGCGAACGATCATGCAGCCGCGCACGGGTGCGTAGTCCGCGAGTTCGGCTCTGAGTACGAGCTGGTTATACCATTCCGAAAAATCTTCCGCGCGCGTTGGCAATTTCTGGTCGGACATGCCTGGGTGGGCTCTTTTCTGCGCCGATTGGAGTGCGGCACGCGCACAGTGGCGCGCGCTTGGGCGCGGTAAGCAATCAAGGTTAGGGGAGACGCTCCGTTAAGTCAATCGTGCGGCGAAGGCAAACTCAAAAGCGATACGGCTGAACGCAGATGAACGGCGATACCGTCAAATGCAATCGTCATAAAAAAGAATGCGACGAGAGCGCGAGTGGTGAATCGAATGGTTGAAACGCACCACGGATGGGCACTCGTGAAGGCAATGACAAAGCTCTTGCGGAGGTGCGAGGGCCTGCTCTGCCTCTGGGGAGTGGGGTTCCTGACTGCTGATTTGGCTTCTGGAAGTGGGTGTTTTCCGCGTGTGTAAATTTCGAAATTGCGGTAGGCTGTTTGGCGCGCTGGTTCCCCCGGACTGGTTATCCAAAATTCGAAGGAGATTTTTTGAAATGAAGATGCGCCTTGCTCTTGGAGTTTTGTTTATAAGCTTTTGTACAATCGCATTGTCCGTTCCGGCAAGCGCGCAGGCCGGCGCGGGGGCAGGCACATCGTCGGGCCAGCAGCAGAGCACGCCGCCGTCGCAGCAGCCGTCCAGCCAGCCCAAAATTATGTCGCCAAACGTGGCGAACGTGCAGCCGGGCGAGGTGTACCACCGACCAACGGAAAAAGAAAAACTGCGCTCTTGGGCGTTCGTTTCATTCGGGCCGTATGCATTGATCGGCTCCGTCGGCGCGGCTGGCGTGCAGCAGGCAGAGAATGCGGCGCCGGAATGGGGGCAAGGATGGGACGCCTACGGCGTGCGTGTGGCCAACAATTTTGGCATCAACCTGGTGACGCAGTCGACTCGCTACGGATTGGCTGAGGTCTTCCACGAGGACACACTGTTCTACCGCTGCGAGTGCGACGGATTTGTCCCGCGTTTGAAGCATGCGTTGATATCCACGGTCACGGCGCGTCGCGGCGAAGACGGCCATCGCGTCTTCTCGGTCGCATCCTTCGTCGCACCGTATGCGGGAGGCGAAGCGGCGGCGCTGGGCTGGTACCCCAGCCGTTACGACGCATCGGACGGCTTCCGCATCGGCAATTACAACCTGGCCGTGCAGGCGGGGCTGAACGTGGCGCTGGAATTTATTTACGGCGGACCGCATACATTTTTGGGAAAGCATCACGTGCCGGTGCTTTCCAACGCAACGGGCTCCCAGCAACAGTAATCTATTGATTGCAGCGGCAGCGAAGATTGCAAGCCCGCCGGTGAAGATTCATCGGCGGGCTTTTTTGTTTTAAGTTGCGGTTGGCGCGGATGGCACCGAATCTTTAGCGATGATCGGGGTGATTGTGGCGCCAAGCCCAGTATTCGCGCTGTTCGGGAGGCGGTAGCTTACGAAACTCCCGATACGGGCGGCGCGTTTCGACGACCCACTGGCGGTAGTAGACGACTTCGTTGTCGTTCCAGACGTGATAATCGTTGTAGTACGGATCGTAGACGCGGACCGTGGCGTGTGAAGCGCAACCAGTTAGCACTACGGGCGTAATTGTCGCTATTCCCAGCAATAATGCTCCGAGCCAACGCGTATTGAATCGCATTTATGATTCCTCCCTGTGCGGCTGGGCCGGCGCGCTGGTGCGATTGCAAAGCACGCAGCGCTCCGATAAACTCTTCTCGAATTTGTAAACACGTCGGCGCTGGCAAAGTTGCTGGCAAGTATTACGCGGTTGCGAATCCCGGCCGGGTGCCCTGACATGAAACACGAATCCCCAGAATTGCTGCGCATGAGCCGCTCGCTGGACGAAGTGGATCCGGAAGTCGCGGAGGCGTTGCGCGACGAAGTCCGCCGCCAGGCCACCGGTTTGGAACTGATCGCGTCTGAAAATTTCGTTTCCGAGGCCGTGCTGGAAGCGATGGGCTCGGTGTTCACGAATAAGTACGCGGAAGGATATCCCGGCAAACGCTACTACGGCGGGTGCGAGAATGTAGACCGCGTCGAGCGTCTTGCGATCGAGCGCGCCAAGCAGCTATTCGGCGCTGAGCATGCGAACGTGCAGTCGCACTCCGGAACGCAAGCTAACATTTCTGTTTACATGACTGTGCTGGAACCGGGCGCCACCGTGCTGGGCATGAATCTGGCGCACGGCGGCCACCTAACGCACGGGCATCCGCTGAATTTCTCCGGCAAGACTTACAAATTTGTTGCTTATGGCGTGACGAAGGACAGCGAGACGATTGATTACGGCGAAATCGACGAGCTGGCGCGCGTGCACCAGCCGAAAATGATTGTGGCCGGAGCGAGCGCCTACGCGCGCATCATCGATTTCCCGCGCATTGCGGAAATCGCGCAGTCGGTGGGAGCGCTATTTTTCGTGGACATGGCGCACATCGCTGGCCTGGTGGCTGCAGGCGTGCACCCCAGCCCGGTGCCCTATGCTGATTTTGTTTCCACGACCACGCATAAGACCTTACGCGGGCCGCGCGGCGGGCTGGTGCTGTGCCGCGAAAAATACGCGAAGGATCTGGACCGCATCACTTTTCCGGGGTTGCAGGGCGGACCGCTGGAACACATCATCGCGGCGAAAGCCGTGTGCCTGAAGGAAGCCGCGGCGCCGGATTTTCGCGCCTATCAGGAGCAAGTGGTGGCGAATGCCAAGGCGCTGGCTGCTGGTTTGAGTGCGCGCGGATTCCGCATCGTCACCGGCGGAACGGACAATCATTTGATGCTAGTGGACATGCACTCGCGCGGAATTACCGGACGCGACGCTGAATTGGCGCTGGAGCGCGCCGGCATGACGGTGAACAAGAACGCGATTCCGTTCGACCCCCTGCCGCCGATGAAGGCCGGCGGGATTCGCATCGGCACTCCGGCGGTGACCACTCGCGGGATGCGCGAGCCTGAGATGGAAAAGATCGCGACATGGATTGCTGAGGTGCTGACGCATCTTGGCGACGCGGCAATCGAACAGCGCGTGCGTTCGGAAGTTGCGTCGGCCGCCGCGCGCTTCCCGCTTTATTCGCGGCGCCTGGAAGCTGCTGACGCTATCGGCGCGCTGCACTCTAAAATTGCGGGCTAAGACAGCCCTTCAGCGCTTTTTCTTTTGTGCTTGTTGTGCCACCCGCGTTTTCACTAACTTCCTTACTAGAGTTGTCGGCAGCGGCTTGTCCAGCGGAAAATGGATGGTCCCTTTAGACGTTTTGTAGCCTTTGAGTTCGTTTTTGAATGCCGCGATCACGGCTGCACCGGGGAATAAACTGCAATGGTCCGAAAACGCGGCGTACCACAACAGCGGCCCTTTGTATTTGAACGCGGGAATGCGATAGCTGATCGCCTCGGTAGCGTCCGGCGGCACAGCGGACCGAATCACCGCGCGCATCTTTTGCAAAGTGCTGCGCGCAGGTTCCGGAACGCGCGACAGGTATTCGTCTACCTCACGTGAAGCGGTGCTGCCGACTTTCGTGGACCGATTTTTCACGCTTGCGCTTGCCACGATGTCTACCCCCTCGTCGTCTGGATGCGCCAGTTCACGGCTGCAGATCAAAGGCCGGACGCAAGCTGCCATCCATGTAGAACGGGACGGACGTGTGCTCGTGGACGATTTTCCAGTCGCCGCGTTCCCGATGCAGACATAGTGTCGCACGCATCCAAAAACTAATCTGCCGGCCCGCGGCCTTGGGATTTCCGCCGAGACGATAGTAGCCGTGGCCGAAAGCAACGTCGCCGCTCACGGTGAATTTGAAATCGCGCGACTCGCGCTCGATAGGGCCATCCCAGGTGTCGAGCCACGCCTGCTTTACCTGGAGATCCATTCCCTGGTGCACCAGCGGTGGCGAGAGATCGCATACAACCGCGTTGTGCGCGTAGGGCGCGATGATCGCGACGGCATCTTTGTCGTGATGCGCGTTGTTGATGAAGTCGATGAGCGCGAGGATGTCCGCTTCATCGTGCGAGGTCTCGCTCTTCTGTGCTGCGCTGGACATTTTATTTCTCCTTTGTATTGAAATTATTTGCCCGTGGGCAAGGCCGCGGACGTTACCACGAATTGATTCCGTTCATGCCTGCGACATTCAGGCCGTGGGAACCAGAATTTCGGTTATCAGCTGCGCTTCGGGCGTGGTTCTGGGATCGCTAACGTAATGTTCGATGTTGAAGTCATCGCGCAGCGGGATTTCTGTTTCGGCGACGATCTGAAAAACTCGGCCACAGGCAGCGGGAAGGTTCGAGAAAGGTCCGGTCAGGACAAAACGGCTGTACTTTCCGCCTTTGAATTTCTGGTAGCACAGTCCGTCGGGCAAATCTTTTGGCGCCGCGGCCAGAGCAACGCCGGCGCGATAGGTCTGAGGCCCGATTTTGTAGAGGCTCATGTATCCGGTAATTTTGTTTTGCTCCAGGACCTTGGGCACGAGTTGATGCATCTGCTGCCAGGCTTGGGGCGCTGTATTTTGGAACGGGCCAACTTTCTCGATGAAAACGTAGTGAGTTTCGGGCCAGTTCATCACTTCCGGTACTTCCGTGAGTCGCAAACCGGGCCCTGTTGCGCTGGACATGATGTTTTCTCCTTGCACTTTGGGTTGAGCGAAAAGTAATTCGAGATAGCGGTGGAGATGGTCAATACAGTCGGCGGCGACTGCTGGGCCACCTTTGGCTTTCGCCAGGATGAACGCGCCTTGAATCACCGCCTGGGTGTACAGCGCGAGGCTCTTGGCGGTCCAATCCCCTTTCACTTCGTACTTCGTCATGCATGCGGCGATGTCTGATTCCAGCGTTGCGGCATGATCGCTGATGCTCTTGTCGCAGGCTGCCCGGATGGCTGGATGCGTCTCGTAGACTTCCTGAAGCATGGTGCCGACCAGGCAGGTAAACTCCGGCAATTCGCCTCGCATAATCGCCTTACGGAAATCCACATACGCTAAAAGTCGCTCAAGCGGGTCGGGTATCGCTCGATAGGGCGCCGCTTCGAAGAACGCCGTGGTTATTGCTCCCCAGTACTCGGCCGCAGCTACCGCCAGTTGTTCCTTGGTGTCGAAATGGTGGAAGAAGCTGCCTTTGGTGAGCTGGGCTGCCTCGCAGATGTCTTCAACGCGCATGGCGGTGTAGCCCTTGTAGCGGATGACGTGGAGTGCGGCGTCGAGGAACTTGGTCTTGGAATGATGTGGAGCGTGATTCATAGGGTGCCGTAAATTGCGTGAGCAACATACCAACTAATGGGTATGCTTTCAAGTGCTTTTTCTCGATTATCTAGCCTCAGCGAAGTTAGCCTCGACAATGACGAACCTTGGTCAAAGCAGGAGCGTCGAAGGAGCAGGAAGTCCTAATAAAACACACTTTTCCCGTTCCGGCACACAATGGTGGTTCCTCCTCAACCGTCAGCCCTGTTCTCCTCCCTAACCTGTGCCGGTGCCGCGCGGCGCGAGACCCTCTTTGGAAGCGGATGTGCGAGTGCACCTTATCGGGGGAAACGCCCAACATGAGCACCAGTCCGGCCGCAGAGGCAGTGGCATGGCCTCATACATTGGAGGCCGCAAGAGATGAAGCGCGGCTGATTCAGGATTCCCTGCTGCCGCGCGGGACTTTGCGCGGACTGGCGTTCGAGGTGGCCTTCCGGTTCGCGCCGCTCGGCGAAGTGGGAGGAGATTTCGCCGATTTTTTTCAGCTGCCCAATGGTCTGGTTGGCATGTACATGGGCGACGTGGTCGGCAAGGGGTTGATAGCCGCGATGTACGCGTCGCTGGTGATGGGCACGATCCGCGGTATCAATAAGACTGGCGAAGACACCGCCGCCGTGCTGGGCCTGCTGAATAAACGCTTGCGCGTGCGCCCGGTTCCCGGCCGTTACAGCTCCATGATTTACGCGTTGTTCAATCCGGCTTCGGGCTTGCTGAGCTTCTCAAACGCGGGGGTGCCACTGCCCATGCTGGTCTCGAGCGACGGCTGCCGCTCGCTCGGTGAAGGCGGCTTTCCTTCCGGCATGTTTCCCGACGCGTCCTACGAGATCCACAGCGTGCAGCTTTCGCCCGGCGACGCCGTGCTCTTCGCGACCGACGGCTTGCACGAAATGCGCAATGCGAAGAACGAGGATCTGAGTTGGGGCAAGTTGGAAGAAATCTGGAAGCAATGCCGTTGCAAGTCCGCGGACGATTGCCTGGATTTTCTTTTCGACGAGGTGCGCACATTTTCCGCGAGCGGCGGCAGCCACGACGACATCACGGCCGTCGTGCTGAAGGTGCCCGCGTAGCAGCGGACCTGGGACCAACCGCCGTTCATCTTCAAACGACGGATATCTGTAGCTCCGACACTTCACCATCGCGAATTGAAAACGCGCGCACGGGTGTTTCCGCATCGGACAGCGACGAAATGATGAAATACGCAGCGTCTGGGTAGTAGGCCCGCGCGATATCAGTCCGCGAGGGCTCGTTCGCGCCGTGCGGATGCGAGTGATAAATTCCCAGTAACCGCAATCCGGCGCTGCGAATCTCTCGCATCAGCTGAAACAATTCCGCGGGCGCAATCTCGTACTGCGTCGCGGGATCGCCGGCGATGTTGTGCGCGTGTAAGACGAGGCTGACCACGCCTGCGCGACCCGCCAGCAGCCCGCAATGTTCACGTTCAGGCTGGGTTTGCGCATGCGCTTGAAGCGCAAACAATACGCCATCTTGAACTCGAACTCGATTCGACACGAGGATCAGTCTATCTCGCAACCATCGGAAAGAGAAAACGCGGCGCACGCGTGAGGACGGGCTGGAAGCACGGCGGACCGTGGCGCTAGACGAGGTCTTTCAGGGTGACCACCGCGATGCGTCGTGTGTAGCCGGCTTGTAGCAGCAGCGTGAGCTTTTCTCCGATGGTTCCGCGGCGGATGGTTTCGCGGACGTCGGGCAATATCAGGCTTGCGGTGCTCTCACCGTTGATCGCGAGGATTTGATCGCCCTGTTTTACGCCGGCGTCGGCGCCGGGCCCGTCCGCGATGACGTCCACCACGGTAAAATATTTGCCGTCGGGAGCAATGCCCCATCCAGATCCCGGCGCGATCGTAGCTGTCGCGGCGGCCGTAATCTGTGTTTCTCTCGAAGATGATGCGGGTGCGGGCGTAATCGAACGTGACGTCGAATTGCGAAAGCACGTCTGGTCCGATCAATCCGGCCATCGCTGACGACCTGGTGAGCCCGGTTTTCTGCGCGGAGAGGCGGATGACCAGGTCGCGCACGGTGATCTCGCCAATCTGCAAAGTGCCGGCGCGCGCGAGCAGCGAACGCACTGGCCCGCCGATGCCCCAGCCGGTGACGCCTTCCAGCTTGGCTCCATATTTTTCCTGAAGATTATTCTGCGCGCAGAAGGGGCCGTAGAGTAGCAGCGAGGAGCGCGCGCCGGTATCCACGCCGAAATTTCCCGCGACACCATCAAGCGACGCCGCGACCACCGGAATCTGGCGCGGGCGTTCGAAACTCACGATCACGCCGGTGCCGGTGTAGTCGAACTTGGCCGACGCAGTGAACGTGAGAATGCGATTCACGTAATCGTGTTTCACGACCATGCGCTCGAAGACCGGCGAGCCGATGATTCCGTCGAAGGGCTTCGAGCCGAATACCTGCGGCGCGTCGGACAGATCCATCACGTTGGTTTCGATGTCCGCGAACGTCAATTCTCCCATTTGCAACTGGGCAATCCGCGCCTGGCCGGCACGCACAGTTTTTTCGCCGACGCCCTGCCCTTCGCCCGCATCGACCACGTGCAGGCCGAGCTTCTGCGCCACGCCCGCGGAAATGGTCGCGCCGCCCGCGCCGGTATCGAGCAGAAAGTGGAAGGGACCGCGACCATTGATGTGCGCTTCAACGAAAACGCGATTATCCACGAGGTCAAATGGCAGCGTGAAGGAAGTCTTCGTATCGGCGAGGGCGCAATGCGGAGCGGCAGCCGCAAACGAAAACGCGCAAGAGCAGAAAACTAAAAGTCCAGCCAACGACAATGCGTAGGTTCGCAGGACGGACTCCTTTTCCTCTTGGACGAGCGAATGGGCCGATGGTTACGCGGAACCAGGATGGATAGCGGCGCGGGCACGGCATGCCGTGCCCCTACGCTCGCTGGCTAAAAGTTGTCGCTACGCTTTTTGCGCTTGACGGCGCAGGAACGTTGGGACGTCCAGATCGTCCGCAGGAACTTCACTGCGCACGTCGGCGACGTTGCGGGCGACCTGCTGGACGACGTTCGTTTGTTGCGGCGCGATGTTTCCGGCAGTGGGTTGCTCGCGCGAAGCTTTCCACGTCTTCGGCAGGTACGACGGCTTTTGTTGCGATTTGCGGCCGGCCACATCGCGGAAGCCCGCGGCGATCACCGTGATTTTCACGGACTCCTTCATCGCGTCATCCATTACCGCGCCGAAAATGATGTTGGCATTTTCGTGCGCGGCTTTCTGGATGATGGAAGAGGCTTCGTGCACTTCCTGCAGGCTGAGGCTGGACGAGCCGGTGATGTTGATCAAAATTCCCTGCGCTCCCTGAATGCAATTGTCTTCGAGCAACGGGCTATTGATGGCGCGATTCGCGGCGTCAATGGCGCGATTCGATCCGGACGCGACCGCGGTGCCCATCACCGCGTAGCCTTGGCCGGACATGATGGTCTTCACGTCGGCGAAATCGCGATTGATGATGCCGGGAATGGTGATGATGTCCGAAATGCCCTGCACGGCCTGCCGCAAAATATCGTCGGCGATGCGGAAGGCTTCGAAGAAGCTGGTGCCGTGCTCGACGCAATCCATCAGGCGTTCGTTGGGGATGACGATGACGGTGTCCACGCAGCCGATGAGTTCGGCGAGCGCTTGTTCGGCCTGCTCCATGCGGCGCTTGCCTTCGAACGCGAAGGGCTTGGTGGCAACAGCGACAGTGAGCGCGCCGAGTTCGCTGGCGAGATTCGCAACGACGGGCGCCGCGCCGCTGCCGGTGCCTCCACCCAGGCCAGCGGTGACGAACACCATGTCCGCGCCGTCGAGAGCTTCAAGAATTTTTTCCGTGTCCTCGAGCGCGGCCTTGCGGCCGACTTCAGGATTCGCGCCCGCGCCGAGCCCCTTAGTGAGCTTCGCGCCCAGTTGCAGTTTCACGGGCGCTTGCGACAATTTCAGCGCCTGCAAATCGGTGTTGGCCGCGATGAATTCCACGCCTTCCACTTTCGCGCGGATCATTCGGTTGACGGCGTTGGAACCGCCGCCGCCCACGCCGATTACTTTTATTTTTGCTCCGTTGCTTGCTTCTTCCGCAAACGACACTCGCATTACCGATTCTTTTTGCGCCATGCTTCCTCCCCAGTCTTTTCCCAATTTCGTTTTTTGCATCCGTTGCCTGTTACGCCCCTGCGAACATGCTTTTCAACCTACCCACCCAGCCGCTAGGACGCGATCCGCCGGCGCGTCTGGTGCGCGCGCCGTACAGAACCAGTCCCACGGCTGTTGAATACTCGGGCTGGGAAACTTCTTCACTCATTCCGGCAAGTCCGCGCGGCGAAGCGACGCGCACCGGAAGATTGAAAATCCGCTCGGCCAGTTCGCACAGGCCGCGCAATTGCGCGCCACCGCCGGTGAGTACGATTCCCGCGGGGATCATGCCCTCTCCGCCACCGCGGCGCAGTTCGTCGCGGACTAACATTAATAGCTCATGCGCGCGCGGTTCCACGATTTCAGAAAGCATGCGCGAGAACACGGTGCGCGGCGGACGGTCGCCTACGCTGGCGATTTCGATCGCGGCGTCTTCTTTCAACAGCTCGCGCAACGCGCAGGCGTGGAGGCGCTTGATTTTTTCTGCTTCGCTGCTCGGGGTGCGCAGGCCGACGGCGAGATCGTTCGTGAAATGATCTCCGCCGACTGGAACTGCGGCGGTGTGACGAACTACGCCGCCGGCGAAGGCGACCATTTCCGTGGTGCCGCCGCCGATGTCGAGCAGGCAGGCGCCGAGTTCGCGCTCATCCTGCGTGAGGCAAGCTTCGGCAGAGGCGAGCGGCTCGAGAACTGTGTCGTCCACGCGCACGCCCGCGCGATTTACGGCGGTCACGATATTTTGGGTGGCGGTGCCGGACGTTGTGACGATGTGTACGTTCGCTTCCAGGCGCTGGCCGACCATTCCGATCGCGTCGCGGACATTATCTTGCGCGTCGAGCGAAAATTCCTGCGGCAGGACATGCAGGACTTCGCGGTCTTCCGGCAATTGCACGCCGCGTGCGGCTTCGATGGCGCGGCGCACGTCGTCGCGTTGCACGTCGCGCGGGCGGGAACCTACGGTGATGCCGCCGCGGCTATTGACTCCGCGCACGTGGGTGCCGGCGACGCCGATCAGCGCGGATTCCACGGGGACGCCGACGAGCGCTTCGGCTTCTTCGACGGCGCGGCGAATCGAGCTGACCGCCAGATCCAGGTTGACGATTTGGCCTTTGCGCCAGCCTTTGGATTCCGCCGCGCCCAAGGCTGCGAATTTCACGCTGCTGCCGTCGTCGTCCAGCTCGCCGATTAATGCGCAGGTTTTGGTGCTGCCGATGTCCAGCGCTACGATGTGCCGTTCCTTCTTCGTCAAATCAGGTGCTCCTCAGCTGTTTTCGCGGTTCCCTTATTGCTGCTGCTGCGAACTTACGTGCTTCGCCGAACTTTTCGCGGCGCTGTGCTGCGTGGCGCTCGTCTTCGCCGCTGTTGTTTTTGCCGGCGCTGTCTTTGCCGGAGCCGTCTTTGATAGTGCCGCCTTCGTCGGCTTCACTGCTTTCGATGGGGCCGTTGCTTTCGCGGGCCCTGTCGATTTCACGGGTGCGGCTGGCTTTGCAGGCGCAGCGGGGTGCACAACTGGTTGCGTTGGGGCGACGGCATGCGGCGCGGTCACCTTCGGCGCGACGGAGGTGATCGGCGGCGGATCTTTCTTCAGCGCTAGGAGAGTGCGGTCTGGATTCACGACTGCTTCGCCATTGAAGCGCAGATCCACGGATTCGACGCGGCCTGCGGCGGCGCGCCATTGGCCGATATCGTTCAGCACGGTCAAATATTTGGACTGGAAATCGCTGTCGCCGAAGTGCACCACGATGGGCGCGTCGGCGTTGCCCCAGGCGTCATTCGCGGCAGCCCCGCCGGAAGTATTCACCACCTGCAATCCGGAAATCGTCGCGCGCAAATCTTTCGCTTCGGTGAGATCCACTTCGCTCACTTGTTCCATGGAGCCGGCGCGCGCCGCTTCCACCTGCTGCGTGAATCCGGCAAACATCTGCATGCGCAGCTCGCGATCTTCGATGGGCATGTCCGCGCCGATGCCGGTGATCACCGGAAAATGGAAATTGGCTTTCAGCGGGCGGTCGAGGATTACGCCGTGCACGTCCACCAGCGCGAGGTCGCTGCCATCGCGCAGAAACGCGATGGGCGTGCGCTCAGTGATTTCTACTTCGATGCGATTCGGCAGCGCGCGGCGCACCGTAGCCTGTTCGACCCACGGAATAGTTTCGAGTTGGCGACGACGTTCAGCGAGCGGAGTTCGCAGCACGCTGCGATTGCGATCGGCCGCGAAAATTTCCAGCACGCGGCCGCGCGGCACGTACTGATTGCCCGTGACTTGCACCTGATCAGAGCGAATCAGCGCCATTTCCGGCGACGCGAGCAGGTAATGGCCGAGCGCGTAACTCGTCGCCGCGGCGGCGAGCGCGATCACGCTCCAAAACATCACGCGCAGATACGTCTTCCAGGCTTTCTTGCCGAACTTGCGCCGTTTGATCTCCAGCGGCTTCTGCCGCCGCAGATACTTCGGCTCTTCCTCGGCCAGAACTTCCTGGGGGTAAGCGTCCGCGTCCATGGCTCTCAATTTTTCCAGAAAATTACCTCGTTCTCGAGTTCGACGCCGTACGAGACGCGCACGCGTTCGCGCACTTCATCAATCAGGCGCAGCATGTCCGCGCAGCTGGCGTTCGCCACGTTCACGAAAAAATTTGCGTGCCGGTCGCTGACCATCGCGTCGCCCACGCGATGACCTTTCAAGCCCAGTTCGTCAATCATGCGTCCGGCCGAGCCGCCCGGAGGATTCTTGAAAATGCAGCCGGCGCTTTTCTGGTTCAGCGGCTGGCTGGCGCGGCGCTTCTCGTTGCAGACTTTTATCAGCGCCAGAATTTCTTTGAACGGCTTCGACGGCAGCTCCAGCTTCACGCGCAGCATCACATCGTCGGGCGCAAATGAAGTATGGCGGTAATCGAAACGAATGTCATCACCGCGCAAAGTTTCCAGTTTGCCGGTCGAGGCGCGGTACAGCTCCACTTCACGAACGTAGGAGCCGATTTGCGTGCCGTAGGCGCCGGCATTCATGCGCAGCGCGCCGCCGACGCTGCCGGGAACGCCGATCAGGCCTTCCATGCCACCCAAATCGCGCTTCGCGCAGAAGGTGACCATGCCGCCGAGGTCCGCCGCAGCGTCAACATAAGCTGCGTTGCCCTCGACGCGCATTCCGGGTTGCGATGTTGGCAGATGCAGCACGACGTAAGGCAGCTCGCCGTCGGCGATAAGCACGTTCGTGCCGCCGCCGAGAAAGCGATGCGGGATATTTTCATCGGCGAGCAGGTGCATCACGTCGGGAATGGTTTCGAATTTGCGCAGCAGAAGCTGGTCGGTGGTGCCGCCGATGCCGAGTGATGTTTTTTCGCTCAATGGCACGCTGGGGCGGAGTTCCACGCCGAGTTCTTTCAATCGCGCCCCCGCTTTGTCGCTAATCCGCATCTGGTCTAGTCCACCACCGTCGTCGAAACTTTCGAGCCCAATAGCATCGCCAGCTGATCGAGCGCGCGGCCGACGCTGCCTGCGCCGATCGTCAATACAGCGTCGTGCGGGCGGGCTTCGCGCAAAAGATATTCGATCGCGGCCTGCATGGTGCTGGTGAAGGCCACGTTTTTGTGTCCGGCGCCGCGAATCGCTTCCGCGAGTTTCTCTCCCGTAATGCCCGGGATCGGCTCTTCGCCCGCCGCGTAGATGTCCGTCATCACCAGAATGTCCGCTTCGTTGAACGAGCGCCGGAAATCTTCCCAGAGATGCTGCGTGCGCGTGTAGCGATGCGGCTGGAAGAGCACCAGCAGGCGCTGATAATCGCAGCCGCGCGCTGCGGCAAGAGTGGCGCGAATTTCCGCGGGGTGATGGCCGTAGTCGTCTATTAAAGTTACGCCGTTGAACTTGCCCTTAATCTCAAAGCGCCGGCCGACACCTGAAAATTTCGAAATGCCAGCACGAATCAGGTCCGCCGGAACATTCAACGAGAGCGCGACGGCGGCCGCAGCCGCTGCGTTACTCACGTTGTGAATGCCCGGCGGCGAAGGCAGATTGAACACGCCCAAATCATCGCCGTGATACTTCAGCCGGAATTCGCTGGCGAGGCCGCGCAGCTTCACGTCGCCGATCACCAGGTCGGCCTGGCTGGAAGTGCCGTAGGTGATCACGGGACGCTTCACGCGCGGCAGGATGGCCTGCACGTTGGGCTCGTCCAGGCACAAAATCACCGTTCCATAAAATGGCACGCGATTGACGAATTGCAGGAACACATCCTGAATTTCCTCGAGCGAGTGGTAATGGTCCAGATGCTCGCGGTCAATCGTAGTCACCACGGCGACAACCGGGGCGAGCAGCAGGAACGAGCGATCGCTTTCGTCCGCTTCGACGACCATGTACTCGCTCTGGCCCACGCGCGCGTTTGAGCCGGCATGATTCACGCGCCCGCCGACGACAAACGTGGGATCGAGCCCGGCAGCCGCCAGAACCGATGCGACCATCGAAGTCGTGGTAGTTTTTCCGTGCGCGCCAGCGACAGCGATGCCGTATTTCAGGCGCATCAGTTCCGCGAGCATTTCCGCGCGCGGAATCACTGGAATTTTCAGCAGATGCGCTTCGACCACTTCCGCATTATCGTTACGCACTGCCGAGGAGATGACCACGACGTGCGCGCCGTGCACATTTTCCGCCTGATGGCCTTCGAAAATACTCGCGCCGAGCTTGCGCAGACGCTCGGTGACTGGAGTTTGCTTCAAATCCGAGCCGGAAACCGCATAGCCACTGGAAAGTAGCACCTCGGCGATGCCGGACATGCCGCTGCCGCCGATACCGACCAGATGAATCCGTTGGAAATTGCGAAATGGGACGTTCATGCGCGCACCAGCCCTTCGAGCAGGTCCACAATATCTTCCACCGCGCGCGGACGTGCCATGCGCCGCGCCTGCTCTTCCATTTCCGTGATTCTCCGGGGCTGGTCCAGGAGGGTAAAAATTTCCCGCGTCAAGCGTTCTGGCGTCAGTTCGGTCTGTGGCAGCAGGCGGGCGGCGCCTGCGTTCTGCATGGCCTCGGCGTTGCGCGTCTGGTGCGCGTCGGTGGCCGCGCCGAAGGGGATGAAGATGGCGGCACGACCGGCGGCGGCAACTTCGGCCGTCGTGATCGCGCCCGAGCGGCAGAGAATCACATCCGCCTGGGCAAAACGCTCCGCCATATTCTCGATGAAGGGCACAACCTCCGCTCGGAATTCGCGTCGCGCATAAGCCACGCGCACAGCATTATAGTCGCGTTCTCCGGTCTGATGCACGATGAAAAGCTGATTTTTTCGAGGTGCTAGAAGGTCGAGTGAATCAACCACGGCGCGATTGATGGGCAGCGCGCCGCGGCTGCCGCCGGTGATGAGGAGGTTGAACGGCTCGCGATGCTCCTTGCGCGCGATGGAGAAAAATTCCTGACGCACCGGGATGCCAGTCGCGACCGCTCTTTCGCCGAAACGCTTGGCCGTTTCCGCGAAACCGCAGGCAACGCGGTTGGCGAGGCTGGCGAGGACGCGATTGGTAAAGCCCGGCTCGACGTTTGGCTCGAAAATCATCGCGGGGATGCCGTGCAAGCGCGCGGCGAGGATCATGGGGCCCGAAGCGTAGCCACCGACGCCGAACGCCACCTTGAAATTATGCCGTCGCACGATATTCTCAGAGTCCCACAAACCCGCCGGAAGTTTGGCCAAATTGCGCGCGAGCTTCGCGCCGCCCATGCCTTTCAGGCCGGCCGCGCGAATGGTTTCAAGCGGCAGCCCGGCCTGCGGCACCAGGCGCACTTCCATTCCGGCTTGCGTTCCCACTAGCACGACGCTTCGCGCTCCTTCCGGCTCGCGCCGGAGCCATTCCCGCGCCACGGCGATGGCGGGAAATACGTGGCCGCCGGTGCCGCCGCCCGCGATCAGCAGGCTTTTGCACGTCGCGCTGCTTACCGCAGCGCGTTCACTTGCGGCGCTGTTTGCCGTCACGTCTCATCCGCGTGCTGACTGATATTCAGGAGCACGCCCGTTGCCAATAGCATGCTGAAAAGGCTCGAGCCGCCGTAGCTGATGAACGGCAGCGGAATCCCTTTCGTCGGCATCAATCCGAGCACAACACTTAGATTGATCAGCGCTTGGCCGACGACCATCGTCGTGATGCCCAGGCCGAGAAATTTTCCGAAATCATCGGGCGCCTTCATCGCAGCGAGGAATCCGCGCCAGCCGTACACAGCGAAGAGTCCCAGGACGATCAGCGCGCCGATAAATCCGATTTCCTCGCAGATGATCGCGTAAATAAAATCGGTGTGCGCTTCCGGCAGAAAGAAAAGTTTCTGATGGCTTTCCATCAGGCCCACGCCGCTCATTCCTCCCGAGCCCACCGCAATCAACGATTGCAGCAGCTGAAAGCCCGCGCCCTTGGGATCGAGTTCGGGATGCCGGAACGCTTCGAAGCGCTGCAGGCGATAGGGCACGCGCACGATCAACAAATAAATTGTGGGGATGGCGGCCAGCACCGTGCCGCCGATGTATTTCAGCGACAGCCCGGCGACGAACAGCATGGCCATTGCGATCACCAGGATCATGAACGCCGTGCCCATGTCCGGCTCCTTCACCACCAGCGCGGCCATCATCAGTGTCGCACCGAGCGCGGGAGCCAAAGTGTGTAACGGGTCGTTCACACCGAAATTTCTGGGCAGGCGACGCAGTTCGAGCAGCCACGCGAGGTAGACGATCAGCGCGAGCTTGGCAATTTCCGACGGCTGAAAGCTGAACGGGCCCATGCGGAACCAGCGATGCGTCTGGTGGGAGCGGTCCAGAAAAAATACGCAGACCAGCAGCACGATCGTGACCGCGAGGCCGGTGAATACGACGCGCGGCTGACGCAGCTTGTGATAATCCATATTCATCAGCCAGAACATTCCGGCGATTCCTAGCACCACGTAAATCAGCTGGCGCAGCAGGAAAATGTAGCCAGCGCCGAATTGCTCGCTTGCGGTCATGGCGGACGCGCTGAAGACCATCACCGCGCCAATCAGGCAGAGCGCGAGGGTGACGCCGAATAATTTTTTGTCCGGTTGCAGGCTTCTGGGCATCGCTATCCTCTCTCCGCTGGAGACGCCGGCGGTTCTGCTGCCGCTGCGCCGGTCGCGCCGCTGACGGATTGATTTGCGCGCTGCGCCACGAGCGCTTTGAACGCGCGGCCGCGCTGTTCGTAATTTTCGAATTGATCGAAACTGGAGCAGGCTGGCGCGAGCAGCACCGTGTCGCCGGGCTGCGCCGCTTCCATGGCCTGTTGCATGGCCCGCTCGAGCGTGCCGGCTTGGCGGATTTCCACCGCGCCTTCCAGGTCGGCTGCGATTTTCGGCGCAGCCTCGCCAATCAGCAACGCCAGGCGCGCGCGTTCGTGCAGCAAATCGCGTAGCGGCGTGTACGGGCTGCCTTTGTCTTTGCCTCCGAGAATCACGACCAGCGGCCCGGGGAACGCTTCGATCGCTTTCGCCGCGGCATCCACATTCGTGGCTTTGGAGTCGTTGTAAAACTGCACACCGGAAATTTCGCCCGCGAATTCCAGGCGATGCTCGACGCCGCTAAAAGATTTCACGCCGTTTGCGATGGCAGCAGGCGTCGCGCCTGCAAGATAGGCTGCAGCGCACGCCGCCAGAACATTCTCGACGTTGTGTTCGCCGCGCAGGGGAATCTGATCGCGACGCGCCAGCACCGCCTCCGAGCCTTCGTTGCGGAAAATAATTTCGTTGTCGCGCAGGAATGCGCCGGTGGCCACTCGTTTCTGGCGGCTGAACCAGAAAATGTGCGGCTTCGTTGGCATGCGCTTGGTGATTTCCGGATCGTCCGCGTTCAGCACGGCCATGTCGCGCTCCAGCTGATTTTCGAACATGCGCATTTTGGCGCTGGCGTATTCTTCGAATGTGCCATGGCGATCCAGGTGATCCGGCGTGAGATTCAGCAGCACGCCAATTTCCGGGCGGAATTTATCGATTGTTTCCAGCTGAAAGCTGCTGATTTCGGCGACTGTCACTGACGGGTCGGTGGACCTTTCCACTAGCGCGAGCAGCGGCGTGCCGATGTTCCCACCTACCAGCGTGGGGATGTTCGACGTCTGCAAAATGTGCGCGAGCAGCGCGGTGGTGGTGGTTTTTCCGTTCGAGCCGGTGATGGCGACCAGCTTGCCGCGCAGAAAACGCCAGGCCAGTTCGATTTCACTCCACACCGGAATGTTTTGCGCGCGCGCGAGTTCGAGCGGCGGAAGTTTCGCAGGGACGCCTGGGCTCACTACGATCAGATCCTGCTCGAGGAAACTCGCGCCCACATGTCCGCCGAGCTCGAGCTTCACGCCGGCGGCGCGGAGTTGCGCGGCGGTTTCGGCGAGTTCGGATTCCGGGCGCTCGTCGGTAGCGGTCACGGTGGCGCCGTAACCGGCGCTGAAGAGCGACGTGACCACGCCCGTGCGCGCGAGTCCCACGACCAGCACGCGCTTGCCCGATGGATCGAATCCCAGTCGCAACTTTATGCCTCAGCTCACATTCAAGTGCGGCGGCAGGATTTATGCTGCGGCCACGAAACCTGTACTTCAGCGCCAAGAGCCGCCGTCACTTGTCTGCATCTTTGTCGTAGCTAAAGCCACGACCTACAAAGCAAATTCAACTTCGCCCGCCTGGCGGCCGCTACCCTTCGGACCGGCACTGCCGGTCCTCAGGATGAATTGCGCTGCAGCGCGATTCAGCGCAATTTCAAGGTCGTCAACGAAAAAAGCGCGAAAACCAGGGCTACGATCCAGAAGCGCACGATGATCTTCGATTCGCTCCAGCCCAGCAGCTCGAAATGATGATGCAGGGGCGCCATGCGAAAGACGCGCTTGCCGGTGAGCTTGAACGAGCCGACCTGAATGATCACCGATAACGCTTCCAGCACGAACACGCCGCCAATCGAGAGCAGCAAAATTTCCTGCTTGATGATCACAGCGACGGTGCCGATGGCACCGCCCAGCGCGAGCGATCCCACATCGCCCATGAACATTTCCGCGGGATGCGCGTTGTACCAAAGAAATCCCAGCGACGCGCCGGCCAGCGAGCCGCAGAAAATTACCAGCTCTCCGGCATCGGGAATTTTCTGCAGGTCGAGGTAGTCCGCGAACTTCGCGTTGCTCGAGAGATACGTGAGCACCGTCAGCGCCGTCGAAGAAACCAGCACGCAGCCGATGGCCAGGCCGTCGAGGCCATCCGTCAAGTTCACGGCGTTCGAGCAGCCCACGATCACCAGAACCAGAAATAAAACGAACGGCACGTACGCCAGCGGCCAGATAAAACTATGACCGAACAGCGAGGAGATCACCAAATTCGGATGCAAGCGTTTGAAAAACGGCACGCTGAGCTGCGTCGAATAGGCGCCCTGCGTCTGCAAGGAAACCAGCGCGATGCCCACGAGCACGCACGTGAGCACTTGCAGAGAAAACTTCGCGCGCGGCGTGAGGCCCAGATTTCTGCGGCGCACCACTTTATTGTAATCGTCCACGAAGCCGATGGTGCCGAAGGCTAGCGTCGCGCCCATCGCAAGAAGCACGTAGGCGTTGCGCAGATCGGCCCAGAGCAACGTGGGAATTATGATCGCGGCGACAATCAGAACGCCGCCCATCGTGGGCGTACCAGCTTTTTTTTGATGAGCTTTCGGGCCTTCCTCGCGGATGTATTGCTTCACCTGCAAATCGCGCAGCCGCTCGATCACCCACGGCCCCATCAGCAGCGACAGCAGCAGCGCGCTGGTGCTGGCCATCGCGGTGCGCACGGTGATGTAGCGAAAGACGTTTAGTGGGCTGAAGTGCGGGCGCAGCAGGTAGACAAATATATAATAGAGCATCTAGCTCCGGCCCTTCGGCTGTGCCGCGGCGCGTTCGGTTTTGGCGTTCGTTTTCGCTGGCGCCTGCGCGCCGCTACGCGCGTGGCCTGCGTCAATAGCCTCCAGAATTTTCTCCATTTTTACGCCGCGCGAGCCTTTCAATAGCAGCAGATCGTGCGGCTGGATGAATTCTGCGAGAAACTCTCCCGCTTCCGCTGAATTCTGGAAGAATCTCGCGCGCTCGGCCGGATGGCCGGCTGCGATTGCTGCGCGCACGAATTCTTCGGCTGGGCCTTGTACACCGACGATCCAGTCAATCTTGCGCAGGCCCGCGACATGCCGCCCGCACTCGCGGTGCAGTTCTGGCGCCGAGTCGCCCAGCTCGCGCATTTCTCCTGCGGCCAGGATGCGGCGTGAGAAACCGGGTGTCGCCGCCAGCAATTCCGCGAGAGCGTTCAGCGCGGTGGGGCTCGAGTTGTAGCTGTCGTTGATCACTGTAAAGCCTTCTTCGAACTTCACGACTTCGCCGCGCTTGTCGGCGGGCTGAAGCTTCGGGAACACGCGCCGCGCGTCTTCCGCGCCGACGCCCCAGACGCTTGCGGCTGCCAGCGCCGCAATGGCGTTCATCACGTTGTGACGCCCGATCAACGGCAGTTCGAGCCGCGCACGTCCTGCGGGCGACACGAAATCAAAAGCGGAACCACTCACGCCGCGCTCTTCGATGTTTTCCGCGCAAAATTCCGCGCGCGTGCCGCGGCCACCGGCCGTGCCAGTGCCCGCGCCAACTTCAGCGTTGGTGCTAAACCAGAGCACCGGCCCACGGGCCACCTCTGCAAATTGCCCGACGCGCTCGTCGTCCGCATTCAACACCGCAGTCGCGTCCGGCCACGCCAAATTTTCGATCAGCTCGCGCTCTGCCAGCGCAATCTCCTCAATCGAAGCGAAAAATTCCAAGTGCTCGACGGCGATCCGAGTGATCACGCCGACGTCCGGCGGCGCGATGCGTGCCAGGCGCGCCAGTTCGCCGCGGTGCGACATGCCCATCTCGATCACCGCCGCGTCGTGCTGGTCGTCCAATTGCAACAGCGTCAGCGGGAGCCCGTACTCATTGTTCAAATTTCCCTGGGTCTTCAATACGCGGAACCGCGCGGCCACCAGCGCCGCGAAGATTTCTTTAGTGGTGGTTTTTCCCACCGACCCCGCCACGCCGCCGATTTTTCGCCCCGGCTTCGCCGCGCGCCAGATCGCGCATGCGCGCGAGGCCAGGCGATGGAGCGCTTCGAGCGTGTCGTCCACGGCAAAAAGTTTTCCGCGGATTTCTTCCGCGTACTGCGCGAATCTTGCGCGCGCCACCACTCCGGCTGAGGCGCCCGCGGCCAAAGCCGCAGCCACGTGATCGTGTCCATCGTGACTCGGTCCGTGTATGGCGATGAACAGTTCTCCGGGCTGAATCGTGCGCGAATCAATCGAGACGCCGGCCACCCCGGCCAAAGCGTCAAGGCGCGCGGGAGCCGCGACACCCAGAGCTTCAGCCACTTGAGCAACGGTCCACCGCATTGCGTCTCCCCTGGACTGGACTTCACTCTCAAGCCTGGACTCTCGAAAGTGCTCGATTTCGCTGCCGAAATCCGCCGTTATTTCAACTTCTTTACAAACCCGCGTTTGCGCAAAATGGCGCGCGCTTTTTCGCGATCGTCAAATTCAAATGTGCGGTCTCGCAAAATTTGAGAATTCTCATGACCTTTGCCCGCCAGCAGCACGATGTCTCCGGCTTTGGCCTCATCAATCGCGATTTCCAGTGCCGCATCGCGGTCCGGTTCGACGCGGTATTGCGCATTCACTTTCTGCAATCCCACGACCACATCGTTGATAATCAGCAGCGGATCTTCGCTGCGCGGGTTGTCGCTGGTGAGGATCACCAGGTCGCTGAGCGACCCTGCCGCTTCGCCCATCGGAGGACGCGTCGAGCGGTCGCGCTCTCCGCCCGCGCCGAACAGCGTGATAATTCTTCCCGCAGGATTCAGTTCGCGCGCCGTAGAAATCAAATTGCGCAACGCGTCGTCCGCGTGCGCATAATCCACAACGACCAGGAATGGCTGGCCTTCGTCAATGCGCTCGAAGCGGCCGGGCACCTGTTCTAAATTGGCGATGCCTTCTTCGATTTTTCCCACTGGCACATCGAGCGCGAGTGCCGCGCCGATGGCTGCGAGGATGTTGTAAACATTGATGCGCCCCACCAGCGATGAGCGCACCTCGACTTTTCCCGCAGGAGTCTGCGCCGTAAATTCCAGCCCCGAAAAACTCAGCGCGAATTTTCGCGCGGTCAGGTCTGCCGCTTCGGCCAATCCATACGTCAGCGTGCGCTTCGCCAGCGCTTGCAGGCGCGCTGCGTACGGGTCGTCAATATTAATGACTGCGACATCCGGTGCGCCCGCGCCGGTTCCGGAAAAAAGCAAGCGCTTGGCTTCAAAATATTCCTCGAACGTCTTATGAAAATTCAGGTGATCGCGCGTGAGATTCGTGAAAATCGCGACCACGAAATGGCAGCCCCACACGCGGTCCATCACCAGCGAATGCGAACTGACTTCAAGCACCGCGGCCGTGCCGCCTGCGTCGCGCACTTCGGCGAACATTTGCTGCAGGTCGAGCGATTCCGGCGTGGTGTTCGTCGCCGTACGGCCGCCGCGCGGCGTCTGGTATCCGGTGGTTCCGATGCGCCCGGTCTTCCATCCGGCCGCGTGCAAAATCGAATCCAGGATAAATGCAATTGTGGTCTTGCCGTTCGTTCCGGTGACGCCCGCGAGCTTCAGCGCATCCGCCGGATGGCCGTAGAAATTCGCGGCAGCAAGTGCCAACGCCTTCCGTTCGGTCCCGCGGTTCACTTCGATCCAGGTAATCTCACGCGAAATATTCGCTGGCCGCGGATTTGGACTGGCAACCGCCACCGCTCCGCGCGCGAGCGCATCCGCGACAAACTCGTTGCCGTCCGTCTTCGCTCCGGGCATGGCGAAGAACAACGCATCGCCCGCGACCTTACGGCTATCGCATGCGACCGCGGCGATGCCCAGACGCGTGCTACCTGTCACACGAGCGCCTTCAATTCCCGCGATCACTTCGGACAATTCCATTTCCATCCCTGCGCGCTTTTCTTGACGCCGCGTTGCCAATTGCACTTTCGGGCCGCCTTCCACTGCGGATTTCAATGCACATTCCTTTCTGTGCTCCCCGCGAACGCCGCCGGCCGCATCGTTGGTAACAGCTGCGTCGTCGCGCGTCCGAATCGCACCGTCACCGTGCTGCCGCGAATCACTTTCGCCCCTGGCTCCGGCGATTGTTCGAGAGCAACCCCGTTGCCAAGCAATGAGGGAATCAAGCCGAGCCGCGAACAGGCCTCCGTGACCCCGCGCACGGTTTTCCCGGACAGGTCCGGAACCTCGACGGCATCCTCTTCGCTGAAAGCAATCGTCGGCGCCGCGCTATTCGCGTCTTTAGCCGCGAGCTGATTCGCTACCTGATCTTTCTTCGCGACGACGGCCTGAAACCGCGCCGCATTCTCGCGATTCGCAGCTTCACGATTCGCAGCATCCTGATTCGCAGCGGCGCCAAATTTGTCGGGCCCGCCTGCCGGCTGCGAATTTTTGGCCGTCTGCAGCGCGTTGGGCGCGTTCATCGGCACATCGTGCGCCACGTCGAGATACGCCAGCACCTGCTCGGCGATACGCTTGAAAATCGGGCCGCCCACTTCGCCGCCGTGATGCGCTCCCTCGGGCGAATCGAGCACAACTAGAATCGTGACCGCCGGCTCGTTTACTGGCGCAAAGCCGACGAAAGACGCGACGTACTGATTCGGCGAGTAGCGTCCGGTGTTGGTATCAATTTTCTGCGCCGTTCCCGATTTTCCTGCCGCGGTGTATCCGTTCAGTTGCGCCGGCGTTCCGGTTCCACTCAACACCACGGTTTCCATCATTTCGCGCACGGTCGCCGCGGTCTGCGCGTCGGTCACTTGCTGCGGTTCCGCGCGCGCGGGCAACGCGACCGGCGCCTCGCCGCGAATTTCCTGGACGATGTGCGGGCGATACAACGTGCCGCCATTGGCAATCGCCGAAATCGCCGAGATAATCTGCACCGGAGTTACGCTGACTTCCTGCCCGATGGCCACCGACCCGATCGAACTGGCCGTCCAATTTTCCAGCGGACGCAGCAGACCGCGATTTTCTCCCGGCAGTTCGATGCCGGTGAGCTGGCCGACTCCGAATTTGCGCATCGTGTCGTAAAACCGCGGCGCGCCCAGATTCAACGCGATCTTGATGGACCCAACGTCGCTGGAATCGGCCAACACGTAGCGCACGCTTAACACCCCGAAGGGCTTCCAATCGTGAATCAAGCGCCCGGCAACCAGGATCGATCCCATTTGACAATCAACGAGCTTGTCCGGGTCCGTCACGTGATTCTCGATCGCGCCGGTCATCGTAATGACCTTGAAAGTCGAGCCCGGCTCGTACGCTGCCGTCACCGCGCGGTCCATACGCGTTTCGTCGGAAAATTTCCCGGCATCATTGGAATCAAACACCGGGTAATTCGCCACGGCCAGCAGCGCGCCGTTCGATGGATCCTGGATCACCACCGTGCCGGTGTGCGCGTGCGATTCCTCCATCGCGCGCTTCAGCTCTTTTTCCGCGATGTACTGAATGGTTTCATCAATTGTCAGCACCACGCTTGCGCCCGGATCAGCGGCCGATTCCCGGCGATCGTAAAAGCGCCGCTTGCCGTCGGCCATCAACATCACGCGCCCGGGCCGCCCCCGAATCAATCTATCGAGCTCGTGCTCGATACCGCCCATGCCCTTTTCGTCCGTATCCACCCAGCCCAGCACATGCGCCAGCAAATCGTGTTCGGGATAGACGCGCCGATTTTCCTTCTCGAAGAACACGCCCTTCAAATTCATGTCGTCAATGCGCTCGACGGTTTGCGGCGAAAGTTTCTTCGCCAGGCGCACCGGCTTGCTGGCTTCATTGATTTTTGTTTCCAGATCTTCGGCGGGAACGTCCAGAACGCGCGAGAGCAGCCGCGCGACCATCTCCGGATCCTTGATATCGGTGGGGTCTGCGAAAACCGAGTCCATGGGAATGCTTACGGCCAGTTCCCGACCCTTGCGGTCATAGATCACGCCGCGCATCGGACTGATTTCAAATGTGCGCTGTTGCTGGTGCTGGGCTTTTGCGAAGTATTCGCTATAGCAGAAGAGCTGGAGGTAACTCAAGCGGGCCAGCACCGCCACCATCCAAACCACCGCCACGACCCAGACCACCAACCAGCGGAGACGCGGGCTGCGCTGCTCCATGGATTCCGCCCTAACTTGCGAGAAACTTTGCCCGGCCATCGTTCACGCCGCTTCGCCGGAATGGGCCCCGAAAACGGGCCGCCAGAAAATCTTCGGCCGGAATTTCAGGGCCGCTGCGGCTGGACGACCGCGCGCGCCTCAGCCAGTACGGCTTCGCTCGGCCCATCCGCCGGCATGGCCTGGCCCGGAACGGAAACTGTCAATCCCAATTCGTTGCGCGCGATGCCGTCCACACGGCCCGGCGCCTTCAGCGTCGCCACTTCCACATGCAATTGCTGATTCAATTGCGCGCTTTGCGCTCGCAACGCCGAAAGATGCTCCACTTCATACTGCAGCTGGATGCAGGCGAAATGCTGCCAGGCGTAGAACAGCAGGCACGCCGCCATCCCGCCACCCGCCGCCACCCGCCGCCAGAAATCCTGCAAACGCGCCGGCGCCATGGAGCGCACCAGGCGCGAATTGTCAATTCTCTTGATCGTGTAATATTCGGTCATCAGCAGACTTGCGGCGCCGTGCGTTCCCCGTCGAAACGAGTCTCCGCCGTCGCCACCCTCTCGATTACGCGCATCTTCGCGCTCCGCGACCGCGGATTACTTGCGATTTCCGCGTCGCCGGGCTGGATAACTTTTTTAGTGAGTATGCGAAATCCCTCGCGCGAAAGCCGCTGGAAAGCATGCTTCACCACGCGGTCTTCCAACGAGTGATAACTGAGGACGATCAACCGTCCTCCCAGATTTAAAGTGGCAGGGGTACGCGAAAGAAACTGCCCGAGTTCCTCCTCTTCTCGATTCACCGCTGTCCGCAGCGCCAGAAACGTTTTTGTCGCGGGATGCAGTCTCTGCCTTCCCCTTGCTTTTCGTCCCCCTGCCACAATCGTTGCCAGGTGTTCGGTGTCGCGTATGGGCCGCGCCCGTACGATCGCCCTGGCGATTCTGCGTGAATCTCTCTCCTCCGCGTTGTTGTAGAGGAGGTCGGCCAGCTCTTTTTCCGGCCACTGATTCACAATTTCGTGCGCTGTCAGCGGGTTATCGGGATTCATGCGCATGTCGAGAGGCGCGGCCCAGCGGAACGAAAATCCGCGCTCAGGGCTGTCCAGCTCGAGGCTTGAAATCCCCAGATCGGCGATGATGCCGTCGAACGGCGGCAATTGATTCGCTGCCGCCACTTCGCCGATCTTCGAAAATTCCGCGTGCACCAGAATCACCTGCCGCTCATGCGGCCCCAGCCGCTCCCGCGCGATTTCCAAAGCTCGCGGGTCGCGATCCAACCCCAAAACTCGTCCCGTGGTCAGCCGCTTCGCGATCTCCAAAATATGACCGCCCGTGCCGACCGTCGCATCCGCATACGTCCCTTCAGGCCGTATGCGCAGCCAGTCCAGAATCTCTGCCAACAGAACCGGCGTATGCAGTACGCTCAAAACTTAAATGCCCAGATCGTCCAGTGCCTTTTCGTCTTCCGCCGTCATCGGATTACGGTTCATTTGATCCAGGAACCGGCTGTGATTCCAGACTTCCAGGTACGTCAGCTGCCCCTGGACGTCCACTTCCCCTTTCATTTCCGCCGATTCCCGCAGTACGGGTGGAATCAGAATGCGCCCCGAGCCATCCACCTCGACCACCTGACCGTAATAATTCGTCCGCGATAGAAATTTTCGTTTCGCCGCGTTGTAGGTAGAAACTTTCGCCAGCTTCTTTTCGATTTCTTCCCAGGCTTTCATTGGGTAGATGGCGGCGCGATCGCCCTTCGTGGATGTTATGTAGAATTTCGTGCCACTCTTGCGCAGTTCGGCCAGAAAGTCGGCGGGAATCTTCAGCCGGCCTTTCTCGTCCACCGTCGCTAGATAGTTGCCCCGCAGCATGAAAGCCCTCGAACAGCCCGCCCGGCGTGTGCGTCATTTGAATCACTCGCTGGTTCGCCCCTGCTGTCGTCGTGTTTCTAAATGAAACTGCTTGTTTCTGGTATCCGGGTTCGCCGATGCTTGCTTCTAGGATCGCCACTGCCCTACACTCGCTGCCAAGTTCTACCACTCTGCGCCACTTCTTCCCACTTTGTGCCCTGATTGTAGATAGCTTCGCAAACATGTCAAGCGGAATTGTTCTGAAAATGGAAAATATTTGTGGATTTTCGGAGGCGCGCGAAGCGTTCTTGTGGTCGCCGCAACGCAAACCACAATTACTAGGGGCAGCGCAACAATCCACTCATAGCGCTAGTCCCCGCGTTGCAGAAAAAAATTCCAAAATGTTTTGTAACAGTTAACACCATAGCAGAATTTTTCTAGGCCGGTATCCTCTCACTCTGTTGAGCCAATTATCCGGTCGCGCATATCCAAACCTGCACGACCGCAAATCACGCCTTCCGTGTGACCTTCTGACCCGGCGCCGTCGAGGCTGGCCGGCCGATGCGTGGGAAGTTCCGCATGTCTAAGACCCGCGAGCCGCGCCGCAGCAAGGCTTGCGTGGTTTCAATGAAGTTCAGAACGGTCGAGGAAGATTCGCTTCTCCGCCACGCCACATGCACCTCAAGGGTTGCCAGCGCTTCACGGAGAGGCAGGGCGACCAGGCGATCGGCAAATGACGGATGGCACGGACTCTTGCCCACGGCCAGAACCACACCCTTCCCCGATGCCGCCGTCATCGCGCCGGCTTCGTCGTAAACGGTTGACTCGGTGAGAACGATACGGGGGCTCAGGCCCGCGTCGCGACACAGATTGAGCGCTAGGTCATGGAAATGGGGAGAGATAGACCGTTCAATCAGCAGTAGAGTCTCCTGGCGCAGATCCTTCAGACGAAGATGCGTTCGTTTGGCCAACGGGTTGGAACGGGCCAGGACCACCGAGAGACTCTCCTTAAAGAGTTTCTCCGATGCGAGTTCGAGCGAGGTGGCAGGCCCGTGTGAGAATCCGACGTCGATGTTGCGAGTCAGCAGTGCCGGACTCTGATGGCCCGAAAGGATGTCCCGGACGTCTACCTCGATCTTCGGGAACAAGCGCATGTGTTGATTGATCGCGAGACTGACGACGTCGCCCAGGCCCTTGCCGAACCCCACGCGCACGGTGCCCAGTTCCCCGTTCTTGGTTTGGCGCGCGACGTCCACCGCGAGTTCGACTTGTTCGAGAGCCAGTCGGGCACCGCTCAAGAAACGGCAGCCCGCATCCGTTAGATAAACCTTCCCTGAACGTCGCTCGAATAGCTGCACGCCGATCTCATTTTCCAAGGACCGGATCTGACGGCTCAGGGGCGGCTGCGCCATCTTCAGGCGCCTGGCGGCTTTCGTGAAACTGAGATCCTCGGCCACCGCCACGAAATAACGAAGATGATGAAGTTCCATAAGGCTGCGCAGTATATCGGGAACGCACTCCAAGACCATACCTTTTTAATATGAATACCTTTTTGGTATGCGAAATACATCGTTTTAGGTCTTGACACAAACCTCACGCGGATTCAGAGTGCCACCGTTTTGTTCGCACAAAATTGGGTGGCCATAAGTTTTCTTCGCACGCGCAAATTCCGCATAGCAGATCGCGACGTCGAGATGGCCAGCCCCGGCGAGTCTTGAGAGTACCGTTACCCCATCGTCCAGGAGGTGTCGTATGAATGTGAAGCGAACCGCGTTGTGCTTGGCGGCTTTACTCGCGATGGCGTGTTGGCCGTTTACTCATATCTCGGCGCAGGCAGCACCGGCGTCAGCATC